>ERZ773057.474-NODE-474-length-17059-cov-6.140202_pt1 | contig 17059 bp, 11 predicted proteins | sample MGYA00580629_ERZ773057 | MGnify/ENA primary metagenome ERZ773057 (study PRJEB29015, sample SAMEA2738143) | human oral metagenome | biome: human oral; feature: human-associated habitat; material: saliva | place: China | collected 2163 ...
TAAGTACTATGGTGATCCAGGAGGGATTCGAACCCCCGACCCACGGCTTAGAAGGCCGTACTAAAATCGCTCAACCACGCCATTAATCAAGATTGACACACTAACGATAGCATATATAATTGCGTAATTTGGTTATTTTTTCTATACCATCGCATCAGTATTTGTCCCCATCAAAAACACCACCTAAATAACTTTAAGGTTAATTTAGGTGGTGTTCTTAATTGTTATTATACTAGGACTAATAAGCTTCTAATCAAAAGATTCTCGTTTCCATTCATCCAACTGCTCACGTAAACTACCTACTATTTCCATTTTGATTTCTAATAGATTGCGTCCTTCAGGTACTTTAATAGATGCTAGTAGATCATTATAATCAGGAATCACCTCATCATTAGGATTATAGCGTTTAAATACACTAAGAAGTATACTTATATCTAATCCATGAGGCTCTGCATATTGTTGGATTTTCTTTATAAGTATACTTTCTTTCCACTCAGAAAAAGCTTCTTCAATATCCTTATTTGCAGGAATAAGACCAGGGACTAAAGTCTCATCTACAAATTGGAGCAATAAATTAGCAGCTTTAGCTTCACCTAACGCTTCTAATTGAGCTATTTGCTCGTGAAGTAAACGAAGTGTTTCATCATCAACACATTGTACACTACCTTCTGTATGTACTCTATTTCCAATTAACTTCATAACTGTGGCTGCTGTGATTAATTCAGTTCCTTCAAGTTTTATATCACCTTGCATTGGATTAATAGAACCACCATCAGTTTCTTCAGCCGGGAATAAGTTTCTGTATGCACCGGCATATCTTTGCCACTCAGCTAGAGTAATACCAAAGGCCTCATCATCCCATTCAAAAACATAATACTGTTTGACTCTATTAAGTTGAGCTGCTGCAGCACGATAGGCTTTCCCTATGATAGCTTTATAATCTTCATCATTTTCATAGATTTTCCAATCTGCTGGATTTGGAAATACCGACTTCAACTCAGAAACAGCACTTGCAAATTTAGCTACAGCTACATCATATTCATCAACAATCGCTTTAGAGTTTTCACCGCCACTACTATATAACGATAATGCTCTATGAACATTATCCTCAGTAATTCTAGGATATTGGAAATTAATAATAGAACCGAACTCTTTATCTTTCCCATATATACGATTAGTACGAGAGTAAGCCTGAATAAGACCTTGTAACTCAAGACTTCTATCAACATATAATGCATTAAGATATTTAGAGTCATATCCAGTAAGCATTTGGTCTGCAACAATGACTAAGTCAATATTATGAGAATTCCGAGCAGAACCACCTTGCGCAGCTCGAGTTATCAAATCTGCAAAATAAGCATTAACCCCATATTTTGAATCATTTACGTCAAAATGTACTTCTGTAAATGCTTCATAATCCTCAAACATTTCAGCATATGCAGCTTTGTCATTGCCAGATGGATCATTTTCATCACCCATACTAAACGTCATAGCAACATTAAAGTTAATCTCACGCTCTGCTATTTGTTTTTTAAATTCGTGATAATAGTCAACAACACGTTTCTTTAATCCTGCTGTTAATATAGCATTAAAGAATCGATTTTTAGAGGTATGGTCCCAGTCATCTAAAATTCTTGTTACTACACGCTTAATGTGTTCTGGATTATTATAGTTTAATACGTCTAACTTTTTAGCTGCTAATTCAATCTGAAGCTCATTTAAATTACTAAACTTCTTCTTAATATCATCTTTAGTTTCTTTTGGATTCTCTTGTTCATAAGCATCCATTACTTGAATTTTTAATGTCTGATAACTAGTAAATTCACCAGTATTTACATAATCTATATTGAATCCTAATACATTACCATCATTAATGGCCTCATTGATAGTATATTGGTGCAATAGCGGACCAAATAGCTTTTCAGTAGTATTTATTAATTCAGATTGTTCGTTTATACGCCCATTAATTTGGTTCTCTTCAAATAATGGTGTACCTGTAAAGCCATAAAAAAGAGCATTATCCTTAAAGTAATCCTTAATTAAATGCATCATATCACCCATCGTAGTTCTATGTGCTTCATCGATAATAAATACAAACTTTTTATCTTTGAGAGATGAATCTTTACTATCTACTAATTCTTTAACAAGATTAGCCATCTTATAGGTAGTTGTAACAACTATTCCTCTTTGATCATTCTTAAGACTTTTCCCTAAAGCATATGTATATGCAGTACCATCCACTTCAACAGGTTCATATGCAGCATAAGCCTTAAAAGACTCCGCTGTATGACTATCAAGTTCACGGCGATCTACCATAAATATAACCTTATCAAAGCCTATTCGAGTGGATAAAAACAACGCTGTCTTAAAGCTGGTAATGGTCTTTCCAGAACCAGTTGTATGCCAAACAAAGCCACCATGCTTAATTCTATCTTTATTATCAGCACCTAAAGCTGCCAATTCTACCGCTTGTAATGCATATACTTGGTAGGGGCGCATTAACATATGTCTTCTATTTTCAGGATTTACGGACTCATCAATTACCAAATAGTCACCTACCATTTGATGTGCCATAGGAATCATTAAGAAGTTTTGTATGATTTTCTTCCAGTCATTGATAGGTACATTATTTTTATCAGCCCAATGGAATAAAAAGCTTGGATTAAAATCCTTTGATGATTTTGGTGTAGCAAAATAACGTGTTTCTATTTCTGACATACATACCATCATTTGAGAAAATGCTAGGAAATTATATTGATATTCACCATCCTCATAGTATCGTTTAAACTGCCCAAAAGCATAATCTAAACTTTTATCACTACGTTTTTGCTCAATATTAATTAATGGTAAGCCATTAATTAGCAAAATAAGGTCAAATCTATTTTCCCCCTTACTAGCATTTTTAGGAGATGTAACTTCTCTTGCAATCTTATAAGAAGAGTCTCCACCTGCAACTTCAGCCTTTTTAAAAATAGTAAGGGTTACTTGTTTACGTGTTACCTCAGGATTCGGATCACGATATATTCCATCAATCTTTCCCTTAGAATCTTCCATAGCTAAAATCTTAGCTGCTTCATAAGAGTTTGCTATTTGATTGACCTGTTGCATAACTTGATTAAACTCATTATCTGTTAAAGGTACATGTTCTAATTGGTCTGCATTTAATCGATTTAACTCTTTTCGCCAATTATTAATCAAATCTTGTACCGTAACAAGATGAGTATTACCATTTAATTCCTCAGGAGCTTCCCATTTATATCGTTGTAATTCTTGAACAACCTTTTCCTGGAAAGCTTTTTCTAAATGATCTTTTTTCTTGTTCCCCATAACACACTCTCCTTTTAAACAAACATCTCATTTAGATAAGCTTGTTTAAGATTTTTAAGTTTATCAAGCTTACGCTGATGAAGGGTAATACTTTTATCTAATTGATTAAATAGTACACTGATTAATTCTTCTTCTTTGGAATTTGACGGTACATAAGCATTAATACTATCAATGGTAGTTCTAGATAAACTAGGAACTCCTGTTGATTCGTCAAACTTTTTCCAAGGTATCAATTGCATTAAATAGTATAAGAATAGAATTGAATGCTGGCCTAATGCAGTAAGATAAAATAATGTATCTACTGTCCAAAATGGTGCTTTAAGATATTGAGGCTTATCAATCGTTCCTTTTCTACCAATTCCTATAGCATCTATATTCGATAAAGACTCATTCACACTTAACATGTATCCACCAGTACCATACACAGGTATATTGCCTTGATCCAGGTGTTTATAATCTTTACCTGAATTAACTTTTAAAATATCCGACAACTTACGCTGTTTCCAAGCGTCAGTAAAGCCTTTAAATCTACGTTTAGGTTTATCTTGTCCTTCTTCTGGGAACATTTCTTGTAATAATGCTTTTTTAGTAGCTTGTAATTTATCAAGCTTACGCTGACAACGAATAATAAGATTATCAATAGTCCTAAAAAAATTTCCAATTTTAACCTGTTCAGAAATACTAGTATAAGGTACTACGAAATTCGATAAAATTTCTTTATTTAACCCCCCTCTTGTACCATCTCCCGAGGAAACTCTTCTTAATTCTTCATATCGACTATTTAAATTTTGAAAAATAAACTCTGCATCAAAATCCTTATTTAATTCCATCGCTGCGATCGACTGATTCGTTGTTAACGGAATATCATTGATGGCAACAGTTCCTCGAGTTTTCCCTTGACCAGCTAAAGCAATCAATATCGAATTTTCTTTTACCCATCGTGCATTAGAGTTATTTAATCCATATTCGGAAATCATATTGTCCGTACTATATATTCTCTTTTTATTTATTTCTCCAGATGACATCCATGGAACCTCTTTCGGTTCCCAATATGCTTTTACTTTAGTACTAGGTGTTCCTCCAACTATAATATTAGATACATCACCTAGTTTACGTTGGTCCCAATCACTAGAATTTAGAAATTCTTTAAATCGACGCTTAGGTACCCGTTTCTTTACTCCACCCATTATTCTAACTCCAACTCTTTCATCATGTCTTCTAATGATTTTTCTAAGTTTTCAATTTCTGAATCAATAGATTGTAATGTATCAGAATACCGTTCATTAAGCATAGAAAGAACTTCAAGCTCTTTAATAACAGGAGACTCTAGAGTCTTACTAAAATCACTCATTATAGTACCAAACCATTTATTCCACACTAACTGATCGATTTCTTCATGAGTTAATATTTCAAATCGAGCATACACCTTTTCATTAAGGCTTTTTCTATCATCTTTAATAGACTTCCTAAGTTTTTTAGTTTGACTTAAAAGGTCATATGTCTTTTTCACTAATTCAAATGATTCATCGGTTTTAGCCAAGTTTTTTAAAGTCTTATTTACACATGTTGCATCAAAAGTATCCTTAACCTCATCGTTATCATCTCTTTTAAGTAAACCATTTAAGGCATAATACTCATCAGATGATTCGTCTTTTGCAGCTTCTATTAACTCGCTTAACTCTGCTTCTAAAGAGTCTAAATCAGATTGATACGCATCTAATTTATTTCGTACTTCACTAAACAAAAAACGCTCTATCAAATCATTAGGAATTAAACGTCCAATAATTCCATCCTGTTCAAGATGTTTAGTCTTGCCACTCCCCTTTGTAACCATATTGGGTTCGGTCAACATAGCTGCTTCATAGAAACTATTTGTTGCTACAATCTCTAAATCTGTAGTAAATTTTTGGCGCCATAATTCAGCCACAACTTGATATGCGTCATAGGAATCAACCCAAGGTATATGTGCAAAAAGACTTTTTGCATCAGCTAACATAATGGCTTTTAAATCTGATAAATTTGTTTCAGGAGATACAGATTTCAAGGCCATCCAATATTTTTCAACAAATATATTTAGATGATTCTCTAAATTCTTACGCTCATCTTCTATATTATGACTTTGCAAAACTTCAGATTGCAAAGAATCTATAGCTTCAACTTTATAAAAGCCTTCACGTACTTCTCTTAAATGGCTTTTTACAATATCGCCTGCAATATTCATGATAATTGGAAGTCGATCAAGGTCTTCTTTGGGAACCCCACCATATAAATGACCATCAACATGATGAGGAATTTCTGTTTCTATCGGCTCAATATATCGAGGGATATTAAGATTGTAGTCATTCTTTTTTATTTCCTCTAAAGAAGCCAAATGACTATAATTTTCACTTTCAACACGACCTGTATAGGTTTCAACAATACGTGCAATATCCTTATCCTGGAGAACATTTTGCTTACCAATTTTCACAAAATATCGAGAAGCATCAATCATTAATATCGGTTCCCCAAGTGAACGGTTCTTCTTCAATATAACAACACATACAGAGATGGGTGTATTACTGAACAAATTATTCGGCAAACCAATTACAGCATCAATATAATTTTTTTCTATAAGCCGCGTTCTAATTACACCTTCTGCATCACCTCGGAATAGGACACCATGAGGTAATACGACAGCCATCGTCCCTTGTTGACCAAGATGGTATAAACCATGAAGTAAAAAAGCATAATCACCAATAGAGTCAGGAGGCATTGCCCCGACAAAAGAAAAACGAGGATCCGATAACGTTAACCCCTCACTATTCCAATTTTTAAGAGAATACGGCGGATTCATAACAATAGCATCAAATTGACACGCCTCATTTGGTCTCTCTGGATCTTCAGGCCAATCTTGTGCCAAAGTATCTGCATTACGAACAGTCATTTTCTCTGGTCGTACACCATGAAGCAGCAAATTCATACGTGTTAAGTTATAGGTTGCTGTATTCTTTTCTTGACCATAATACATTAACTCTTTTTGTGCTTGTTGAGATAAATGCTGCTTCACCGTCAATAATAACGAACCAGAACCAACAGCAGGGTCATAAATAGACGCAATAGGGCCTGATGTAGCTACCACTTGTGCTAATACTTCACTAACTTGTCTTGGCGTATAGAATTCACCAGCCTTTTTGCCTGATTCCATGGCAAACATTCCAATTAGGTATTCATAGGCATCTCCTAAAATATCACTTTTTTGCAATGCCACCATATTTAAATCAGCAAAGAGTGCTATTAAGCTCTTAATATTCTTACTACGTGTATTAAGGTCTTTACCTAAAGCTTGATTCGTAAGATCTAAACTAGAAAATAAGTTTTTAAAGTCATCAGGGTTCTGATTCTTTGCAATTATCCGTTCAAAGTCATTAAGAGAATCCGACACGGTCTGTAATTCAAATCTACCTTCATTAATATCTCTCATCCATCTTTGGTAAAGATACTCAGGTTGTATATAATATCCTAGTGGCTGACGAATTAATTCAATATATTTATCTTGATACTCGTTGTAAAGCTTTTCATAACGCTCTAAAAGCTCTGCTTCTGTTAAATCATGCAACATTTCCGTAGAACGGACTTGATCTAAAGTTTTATCACTCAAAAACTTATAAAACATAAGCCCCAACATATAATCCATATATTGGCTAGCATTCATAGAGCCACGCAGCTCATTAGCTCCGTCCCATAAGCGTTTTTTTATTTCATCCGATGTAATCACGTGTATCCCCACTCCTACTTTTGTTTACTCTAATTTAGCATACATTCACCTTCTATTTTATCATTAAGATACAAGTTCATCCTATGGGAATGATTGTAAAGTTAACATCAGGATCCAATTATCTAACCGCTATAGTGCCATCTATAAAAAAAATAAAGGTACACTTGATTGAATAAGTGTACCTTTTGCGTTACTAACTTTATATTTTCCATATTTAGTTTTTATATAAATCTGCGGCAATTTCAAATAGCTCTTCCTTTGATGATATATCATGTGCATAAACACGATTTAGCGTTTCAACATTAGCATGCCCCAAAAATCCAGCTATGGTAGTATCAGGAATTCTTTTCTTCTTCATTATAGATGCTACGGTATGTCTAAAAACATGGCTAGTAAGTTTTTTAGTAATACCTGCTTGAGTAGCTACAGAAGATAAACAGCGATTAAAATTGTGTTTTTCTATTGGCCCTGTTCCAGACCGATTAATAAACAGCCAAGCCTTACCTTTTGCCTTTAACTTTGCTGCTTGTAATAAGGTAATTAGATTAGCACCTCCAATAGGAACATCACGTCTACTTGTTGTTGTCTTTGTATCCTTTCTACCATACTCAGAAGAACTTATTTTACCCCATGATCCGGTTATATGAATTAAAGCTTTATTACCATTCAGGATTTCTACATCCTCTGGTCTTAATGCCTGTAATTCACCAATCCTCATCCCTGAGGCTAAGAGTAGTTCTATCGCCCATTGATTAGGACTTCCCACAATTACCTTTCTAATAGCAGCTACTTCATCACAAGTAAGTGCTTCTTTAGGATGTTTTTTCACATTTATTTGTGGCCTAACTAATCGTTCTGCATAATTACAACGTATTGCACCAATAAGACTAAGGCGCTGTAATGTTTGACGCAAAATCACCATATGATTTTTTATAGAAGAATCACGAGTATCTAAGTAATCCTGTAAATCTTCTACAGTTAATTCTTGTACCTTTATACCTCCAAACCAGCTTTCTAAAGGCCCATTAATAATAGCAAGATACAGCTCTTTGGTTGCTGCCTGATTATCTCTATTAGTAAAGAATTCACGACAAAAGCTAGTATACGACTGTTTCATTATACGTTCTGCCAAAGTCGTTATGCTTTCTTCTGCGGATCTATTCAAATATTGAGTTTTAAATTCTCCATTAGTTCGCAGTCTAATCAACTTATTACGCTGATTTTCAGCTTCTACCTTAGAGATAAAACCTTTCCCTTTATAATAAACAGGTTTGCCCTGGTTATCATATTGTAAAGGGAAGTTTTTTATATAGTAATAGCGATTACCACTTTTTTGAAGAACAGATGTAATAACCCCTATCGATTTAGGGATTGCTTGATATTCAGTCTGTTTTAAGGCCTTACCTTCGGTATACCTATTGGTAAAATCATCAACCACATCAGGATAGCATTCCCTAATAAAGTCAGTTGCTACATCTTCAGGTATGACTAACGATCGTCCTACACGTTTTACGTCAACCATAAAGCCTGAAGACTTGAGACCTTTTCGTATAGTCTGTGGGGATAACCTCAAAAAACTAGCAAGTTCAGAAATGAGGAGCCCACGATATGTAGTTAACATAGGCTCATCATCTCCTTTCTAACTAAGCATTGTTATATCATCCTAAAAACTTTATAGGTTGAAGTAGTTCACTACTATCTATAAAGTCTTTCTCATAATTATGATTACGTGGAATTTGATTAGCAGTATACCAAATTAATTCATTACAAGATTCTTGATAATAATCCATTCCTTGGCGCATAAAGTGCTCCATCACGTATAACTTTGCTCTTGCAGCATAAGCCTCCTCTTTTGGCAATACAATCAATCTAATCATTTGGTCGTTACCATACGATTCAATATAATTAGTAATCGTATTCTTTTCATAAGGTATTATTGTCATTACATCCTTAGTAATGAGTAAACAGACTTTTTCGTCTATTGTTAACGTATTATTGTTTAAATTAATTGTTTGCATAATCATTTTCCTCCTTAAAGAAATCTAAATTTAATGAAATCATATATGGTCTTTGTTGTTGATCGACCATACGTTGAAAACTACTTCTCCACCGATATTCTCCTTTCTTATTAGGCAATACTACCCCTTCATTCACTAATACATCGAGTAATACTGTATTACCTCCAAGAGAGCTATATAGGCCTGAATTTATTTTACTAAACAGACTATACTCCATAAGACAAAGCTTATTAGCCTCTACAAAACCATCAAATTCATTGGACCTGCAAAACTCCTCCTTACTTCCAATTCGAAATTGATTTTGTCTAATTAGTCTTTTTATTTGTTGAAGAACTTGTTTTCGTGGGCTATTTTGTTCACGTCGAGCAATTTGAGATTTGAATATATCACTCACATATTGAGTAATATCTTCGCCTTTAAACAACTCTATACCTAAATTTTTAGCAAATTCAACAAGCAACTCAAGAGCCCAAGAAATAATTGCTGCACTCTCAAGCAATCGTGGACTTGCTCCATATACTTCCTTATTTCTGACTAAATAGTCTTGATATTTTATAGATTGTTGATCATAAATTCGGAAAAAATGATCTTGAAACCACTTTATCCAAAGTGTCATAAAAGCTGCTCCCCACTGAGGATTTTCCTCAAGTAAAGTATGTGCATTATTAAGTAGCGTACCTCTATAAAAATCAACAAAGACTGTTCTTTGATATGCAGACTCAGACTGTAATAAAGTACGCTCGCTTGTGATAAGAATACCACCAAAAACTTCACGATTTCCAACCTGTTCTGCACTGTTTATATTTCTTTTGTTGTCTAACCTCTGATTCCCTCCCCAACGTACGATTTTATTCTCTAACTGAGCTTGATGATCAGCATCTCTTTTATTCGCTTTAGGATAAAAATCATCTACGATTCTTAACCTACTAGAAGATGTAATGAACTCATCTAGAGTAGAAAGAGTGGAGTCGGCCGAATGAAAATACTCATTTTCATCTTGCCAAAAAGCTTTTGCTAATATTCTAGCTAATGTAGTTTTCCCACTCATGGTCTCACCTTTAAAGTTCAATACAAACTGCAATCCATGAAGTCCAGACTTTCTTAATGGAAAATCAACAAAGGATAACATGGTATAGACCAACCCAATCAAAAGAATATCTTTTCTTTTAGATAAGTCCCAGTAATAATTCAAATACTTTTGAGCATCCTCTACATTATCATTTCCTTTACAAGACGATAGCACAGGAGCAACCTGGCCATTAGGTAATTGTACGTTGCTTCCATTAAATAGATAGCACGGTCTGAATCTCCTCATACCATTTTGAGTAATCTCGAACGTAGAGTACCAACCATCATCATGCATATAAACCTGAGGTTTTACTGGTGATTGTCCACATAAGATTTTATTTAATATTGATGCAAAATACATCTTAACTTTACTTTTTTGTCTATCATCTACATAGAACCCAGGACAATTTGAAACAGCCTTAAGAAACTGTTTTTCCATATTTTGATTATCAATCCGAAGAATTCCTGTACTACTATACTTATTTTGTAATGAGAACTCTAATACATCAGATTGTTGATTATGTGTATTCCATTCAATTCTATAAGAATGAGGAATAATCATAAAATTACAAATTTCAGTAGATTTAGAGTGATTTCGACCATAATTAACATAAGATAATAAACCGGAAATAGGATCCCATATAAATTGTGGTTCCTCAGCTCTAATTACGCCGGGAAATACCTGTGATAAATGCCCAGTCTGTTGTAAAGGTGATTCTATGTTTGGTTGTTGCACCATATTTGTAGCATTACTATTCTGGCATGGATCTACTGGATTAGTTCCTTTAGCAGCTTCTACTACAGATATCTTTCTTTCAGTAGAAGAAATCTCTGGATTAATTCCTACTGAGTTTTGATAGTTAGACGTTTGATGTATATCTTCAAAACGGCCAAAATTTGCCCATGCTACTGATGCTGTATTTTCTATAGAAGTTAGAGAATCAGTTTCTTTTTTCATTTCCTCATTATGACATTGAACGCAGTTATCCTCCGCTTTAGATAAAGAACCCATCATAATATTAGTTAATTTTTCATCAGATATACAAAACGGATTTTTTATATTCGGATTTTTCATATATCCCATCCTCCTTTATGGATTAAAAATTCTACAAGCGATTTAAACTATCGCTTGTTTCTTAGTAAGGATTTTATCCTAAAAAATCGTTTTTAACGCTATGTAAATTTCGACGAAAAAAATCCCACCCCCAATCGGGGTGGGATTATTTAACATATTTTCTTTAATTTACTATACGTCTAACCATGGTAAAAACTCTGATTTCATCGCCTTTATCCGTTCATTAAGTAACTCATTAGCCATTTCTAAACAATTCTTATCTATAGCACCCGCATATTCGGGATGACTTAGAGTCCGATATGTAAAATGTCCAAATGTAGCAAGATAAATATGCATTAAAATTTTCACTCTGTAATCTAAAAATTCATTTAAAGGAATACAATAAGATTGCCACTCATCATAAACTATATTCTTATCTAAAATTCCCCTTATTATAAAAAGAAACACTAACCATTTATCAGTATTTTCCAGATCCATATCCAAATTTTCTGAAATCTTTTCTAACTGCACATCACTATTAATATCAAATTTTTTTAAAATAGACTGCCACTTTAAATCGCTTTCTTTGTTTGTAGGGATTTCCTTACTAAATGATTGATTAATCAATTTAAATGGAATTTGTACTTGTGCCGCAACTTTAATCAATATACCCATTGAAACTAAAAGCTGATATAAATATATTGAGAAAGTCATATCAGTACTGTTTTTAATAAATTGATCATGTATATACGCAATAGGAATTTGCCAATTTTCTATCTGCTTCTTACATTCTTTCCCTTGTTTAATACTATTATTATCTAAAATACTTTGAATGAACAAGGCCTTAAACTGATTAGAATAAAACTTAGATTGCACTAGCCCCGTATACACTTTCAAATATACTTCAATATCAGTTCTCCTCATATTATGCAGTAACTCAATAGTATTTTTACTAAATAAATAACGAATAAATTTCTTTTGTGAATCATTTAACTCATCTTCAAAAGGACAATTTTTCATTAAATTCTGAAGTACAGGGCTTTTCCACTTAATCTGTGACATTAAATTATTATAAAGGTAATCATACACACCTAATGGGTTCTCCTTACAGAGTATATATAGCAAAATATAATAGCACCGCATTTCTGGAGAATAAAAATCTAGTAATAATTTTTGATTATCCACTAAAACACTCGTAGCAATAACTTGTCGAACTTCTAATACTTTACAAGCCTGGTATCGATAGAGTTGTACTAAAAAGATAAATAAAAGTTCCCTACATGATAAGGCTTCTTTTTTTATCGAGACATTTGCATAATGAAAGAAAGGTATTTCGTTAATATCGTGCTTCAAACTAGTCGCAATTAACTTATCTATTTCCCATTCATAAACCCGAACCTTTTTATTTAATACCTCAAGAACATTCTTTATACCTTTAAACTCCTTATCATTAAACTTTAATATACCTCCAAAAAAAGCTAAAAACTTTTCAAGTATTAATTGTAAGTCTCTACCAGAATCCATAAATTTATAAGCAATAGTCATATCATTATGCTTATCAAATAGCCGATCAAGTTCAGCACGCTTTGATAATGATGTATCTTTTACCTCTTTAGAATTAGGAAATAGCAATACGAGTAAACCATTACAAATAGTCTCGACTTGAGTTCCATCATATTCAATTTCATTAAAAGACATCTTATTTCCGAAATCCTTTTTCTTATACCAAAGAGAAAAAATTTGAATTAGGGTAGCCATATATAAAATAGCCTTTTGTAATTCAAGATTTTTAACTTCTTTCAATAGTAACTCGCTAGCACCTAATCTTGACTTTACTGTTTCTGGATCTAATTTTGTTATACCGATAGCTAAATGTAAATGAATCGCTTCACAAAGATTACGCAAACACCTTGAGTACGAACCATCTGTTCTTATGAAAGTCTTACCATTTAATACACGCTCACTATCTTCTTCAAGTGCGTATAATTTACGTATGAATTGTGTATTAGCTAAAAACTTATCAAATTGTCTCGTTGTGTTCCAATTAACTTCCTTTAAATTTAAAATTTCTTCCAACGCTGGATGTGAAAAAAATGTATTCCAATTTATTGTGGTTTCTTGACTATCAGAATCTTTCAAAAATAATTCAAACGATTTTGGATATACTACTTCAAAATCTAAGTCTACATTATAAGAATCATAATCATCATTTTTTTTATTTTCTCTTATTAGCTCCCACCAACTAGAATTTCCCATATATACACTCCTATAACATTATCTGACAGAATGACAGACAGATTATACTATTAATAAAAAAAACAATAAAATTTACCCTTTATATAAATTTTATTCTATTCTACTCTTGTTTGTCTGTCATTATATTCTCCTATAAGAGATTTTATATTGTCATTTTATTAAAATAATAACAACAAAAAAAATATAAGAGAGATAAGGGGAGTATTTTATCACAAATCACATTGATATTGTTAATCACTACCGGCGCAATATGCCGGTAGTGATTTGTGATAAAATAGTACACTTATCGAACGCTAAAAAAAATAAAAAGAGAGATAGTGTTATACCATCTCTCTTATAATTCATTCATCCATTACTTGATCTACTATAGCTGCTATTGCAGCAAGAATAATGGTTATAACTGCTTTATTCATATGATTCCTCCATTAAGCTACTCGGTGATGTTGTTTTTGACAATTCATACATAATGCTTCGCCATAATTATTTAATGAATACGAATGAACTTTGCTTGTTATACCAGTACCACAATCACTACATACAAATGCTTGATTACTAGAAGAAACTTTAGGTTTTGGTACATGATTTGATGTATTAGCCTTTGACTGTACTATAGGTGTTGCTGTTGTAACCCGTTCATCAACAAACTTATCTGCTTCTGGATCATTTCCAGTAGCTACACACAAAGACAACATATAAGCATATTTAATTGCTGCTGTTTCAGCCTTCATAACCGCCTTATCACCACTATCTTGCCCTGATCCAATACCAGTAAGCACTACACTTTCATTTGATTCACAATCATGTAAAGTAACATGAGCCTTAATTGTTGCTAACTTATCAATATTTCCTTTTGCAGTTGAAACTTCTCGCAAATCTAATAGTTCAATATCTACAGTAGTGGCAATTTGTAATTCACAAAGAGCGGTATTTACCATTTCTAATAAATCAGCTGACGTTACATATGTATATCCATGAAATTCATTAATCCCACTCTTTGCAATATATCTACACTTATCCATAACAAGTGCTAATTTTTTAAAAATTGTTGATTCCATTCTATTCTCCTTCTCCCTTAATAAATTCCTAATAATTGATATGCCATTCCTACTAGAGCCTGAGTAAACACATCATCGACAACCTCTTCAGATAGAGACCTATCAAGAGCAATAGGTTTTAACTGAATTTGACGGTAATTAGACAGTACTGCTTTCCAATCTTCCTTATTGTGTGTAACGCTAAGATAAACTGAAGGATTGCTCATTCTATTCTCTACATCTAAAGATTGTAAGCGAGCAAGAAAATCACTAGCACTTTCTTTATCACCTAAGGTTGCTTGTGCAAGCAATAATTCATGCCACCATAAATACCCTTTAATACCTTCACTTGTTTCAATAATAGAAATTAGAGAAGCTTCTGTTTTCTGATGATTTCCCTGTAATGGATGTGGCCAATAGTCAATTACGGAAAACTTAGACTGCTTTTTATGCAATGCAGACGAGAGATCGCAAATAACACTAACAGGCATTGATACCATATACAAATATTCACGTTTTCCAATAGTACGTACTATAAAGTCTTGTACATCTTTCCTATGTTTCCCTAGGAGTTTATTATATTGCTTACTAGACACAAATTCTGCTAGCTCTATACGGTTACCTTTATCTTCCATAGGTAGAATATGTGTCGTAACAGTATCAGTAGATACAATTCCAAATTCAGTTCTTCCATCATCTAGCACTTGAAATACCCTTTCTAATTCATCAAACAGCTCACCCTCACGATTTAAAGAATATATTTCCTCCAGAATGGCACTCCCTTTATCTGCATGGAATCGTGCACCATAAATCTTATCCACATCCACAATAATACAACCTACTTTTTTCATTTTATGTACTCCTTTTATGCAATTTCTTTTAAAATATTCATTTGTTCAGCTAGAGCTCTACATTGAGAAGATACAGAACAATACCCCTCACATTTTCTTCCATGCCAATTTTCTTTTGTAGAACACAAAGCAGGCACCTCATTATTTTGAAGTGCCTGCTCTAATCGACTTGATTTGATTTCTATATATTTTTTTAGCCAATGATCGCTAATCTTATTGATTGGAATAAGATACACAGAATCAGTAATACCTCTTTCGGCTGCTATACGTAAACCAGAATCACGACAAAGAGCCTGAATCACCATATCTTTTACTTCATAGCCAGCAGCTTCTAATAACATCCGATATGTATTTAACTGAATAGCCCAGTCCATGCGATAATGAACACCGTCATATCTAAACTCTTTTTTTGTCTTAGGTTGACCTTTCTTAAGACCAGACTTATAGACCTCACCCGTAGGTTCATCAACTTTATAAATACCTAACGCTTTCATCAACTTATAGGAAGATGTAACCTTAAAATCACCTAGGGTATTATCTTCTTTAGTTAATACTTGTCCATATAAATCCATCTGTCCACTTGTATTCGCTGTATATAATCGCTCCTCTGAAAGCATATTACCATCTGTATGATTTTCATTTATCGTGTGGACAGCAGTACCATGAATCGCATATAGTTGGTCTTTAGGATTTACAGCATACTCATACGTCTTTTTTAAATACTGTTCTCTAGTACCTACTAATAATTCTGTAATAGATGGTTTATCTAACTTTCTATCTAGGCTTTTAGCGATGGCTCTAAGTGTCGGTAAAAACATACACCTTTTAGTTTCAGAGCAACTCAATAAACATTTTTTAATAGGTACTGTTTGTCCTGATGGACAAATAAATTGCGTAGCTGGCATATTATAGCCTCCTTTTTATCTAGCATTAAGCATAAAGACATTCTTCTGGTAATTCGAATTCATGAATATAACAGCCAAAGTTATCATTACGTGTTTCTAACCAATTTTCTAATTTTGTTAGCATTGTCTTATGCTTATCCTCTCGATTAATCCCTGCTTTAGAAAATTTAGTTATCAAATATTCTTTAAGATTGTCCTCATTAGAAAAATATTGATCTTCCTCTTCGTTACCACACCAATAATAGAAAAGATATTTATTATCTAGAAATTTATGCTCAACATCACTATTTACATAAATTCCCATTCCTGGTTCCTCTGCTGTATATACATATTTAATCTCTGAAAAAGCATCTGCAGATAACAGTAAGTCAATATCTTCTATATGTGGCACCCACGCCGCCTCTGTATACATGTGAAAAAAATACTCATCGTCCGCTTGTTGAAGCTCGCTACAATCTATAATAAAGTTTCGTTTATCCTTAATTGTATCCAAAGAGGACTGATCCTCTAAGCATTGTAGTAATTTAAATAAAGTCGTATCACACTTGAAACTATCAAGTGTAGATTTCACCTTCTCAAAAAGCTTCAATATCTGTTCTCTATTTTTAGAGTAAAACACAATATCATTCATACAATAATTTGCCATAACAAAAACCTTTCATTTCAACCAATCAGAACCACCCGTAAAACGGGTGGTTTGCTCACGTATATATTTTTTTACGGTAGCTTCATTTAAACCTACCGTACTTACATAATATCCCTCGGACCAAAAGTGTCTATTTCCAAATTTAT
>ERZ773057.479-NODE-479-length-16867-cov-7.590412_pt1 | contig 16867 bp, 15 predicted proteins | sample MGYA00580629_ERZ773057 | MGnify/ENA primary metagenome ERZ773057 (study PRJEB29015, sample SAMEA2738143) | human oral metagenome | biome: human oral; feature: human-associated habitat; material: saliva | place: China | collected 2163 ...
CCAACTTGAAGTATGCTTCAAAATCCAGCATGCCCTCTGCCTGAAACTGACCTTCCTGAGGCTCATGCAATGCCCAAGGAATATAGGTTTCTACCGTATTAAAGCCTAGAGCTTTGAGATTGTAAAGGGTATCTCGCCACTGGTCTGGATGAAGCCGGAAATACTGGATAGCCCCCGATAAAATCTTAAAAGGCTTGCCATCCAGGTAAAATTCTTCTTTAATTTCAAATTTTGCCATCTATCCAAGCTCCTCCTGTTTATCTGCCATCTTGACAAAGGGCAGATATATAGCGGTCGAAATAGCGATGTTAACTAGCGAAAGAATAATTGCCCGCCAGTCGAAGGCTGTCGCAAAGAAACCGTAGAGAATCGGCGGCATGACCCAAGTAACGTTTTGAGTAACCGGCGCAACCAAGCCCATAGAGGTTGCAAAGTAGGCTACTGTTACCATGACCATTGGCGTCAGGACGTATGGAATAAACATAATTGGATTCAAAACGATTGGCAGACCGTACATGACCGGCTCACCGATGTTGAAGACCATTGGGAAAATTCCCAACTTGGCCACTTCGCGATAGTGCTTGTTCCGAGATTGCCAGAGAATGGCAATGGCAACCCCAATCGCATCAAACCAGACAAAAGCACCGAAAGAATTATCCGTCCACATGTAAGGAATCGCATGCCCAGCCTGATAAGCTTCCAGATTGGCCAGCATGGTCACACCAAAGAGACTGGCCATGACTGGTGCCAGCACATTACCGCCGTGCAGTCCGAAGAACCAGAAAATCTTATTGAGAAAGACAATGAGCAGTACAGCCCAGAAGCTTTGAGACAAGCTGAGAAGCGGTGCCTGCAAAATCTTGTAAATCCAGTCAATCAACAGCTCGCCTGTCACCAGATTAAAGAGGTAGGTCGCAATCCCCACGACATACATGGCAATGGCAGCCGGAATGATAGACAGAAACGGCTTCATGATAGCTGGCGGAACAGAATCTGGAAGTTTGATAGTCCAGTTACGATTCATGACCTTACAAAAGATGATAACAGATACAAAACCAATCAGAATGGCAGTAAAGTAACCACGCGCACTGATTTGATCACCTGGAATGACACTGTTAATCGTCACAGACAGATTACTGCCGTCAAGTTTTAGCTCTGGGAGTTTTGAAATCGCCTTGCTCAGCCCTGGTGTTTTGCCAGCCAACTCAAAGGTTTTAGTAACTGATCCACCAATGGTAATGATATAGGAAGCAACAGCTACCAGACCGGCAGACACCTTATCAGTATTGTAAATCTTAGCGATATTGACCCCGAAGGTAAAGAGGAACAAGAGGGTAACGATAGGAATACTGCCCTTAAATACCAGCCAGTTAATATCAATCAGCCACTGGAAGGTAGAGGAAATCCAGGTCCAGCCGAACTGTCCTGGCAAGTCAGATAGAAAGGCGTTGACCATGAGGGCGAAAGAGCCCGTCATAATCACAGGCATGGTCCCAATAAAGGAATCCCGCAGGGCAACCAGAAATTTTTGGTTGCCGATTTTATTGGCAATAGGCATGAGACGCGCTTGCCATTTATCAACCAAACTACTCATCTGCATTTCTCCTATTCATCAAATTTTTTATGCAAATCAACAATCTCCTTTGCCAAATCAACAAAGGCGATACTGGTCATGAGATGATCCTGCCCATGCACCATAAATAAACTAAGTTCTGTCTTCTCTCCTTGTGCCTCCTTGCTCAGCATTTCAGCTTGAGCGTGATGGGCTTGCAGCAGGGCCTTCTGAGCCTGACTCAGCCTCTCCTGAGCTCGGTCAAAGTCCTGCTTTTTAGCTGCAGCAATTGCTTCGATAGCACAAGACTTGGCCTCTCCGCCATACATAATGAGGGTCATAGCGACCTCTAAGGAATCTTTATTTTCCATAAAAGTACCTACTTCATGAGCGACTCTGCCAAATCCAGGACCTTATCCCCCTTCATCATTCCGTAGTCCGTCATAGGGATAACATCGACCGGAATACCTTTTGAAGCTAGTTTTTCCTGTAAATCCTCCAGCAGATAGCGGACCTGAGGCCCCAGCAACAGGACATCAACCTTTTTCTCGCTTAGATAGTCTTCTGCTTCTGACACTGGTACCGCAAATATCGTCGCAGCCAAGCCTCGCTCCTCTGCAGCTTTCTGCATTTTATTGACCATGAGACTGGTGCTCATCCCAGCCGCACAGACTAACATAATCTGTTTTGTTTCCATCGGCATCCTCCTTTATGAATCTGACCTAGCCAGCAACGACGCTTGTTATTTATTTTCAATATATAAACAAAAATCCAAAAATAGAATATTTTTCACTATGTTATTAATATTCTATAAACATTATAACTATTTTCCTGTACTATGTCAACGCTTACATTTGAGATTTATAGCTTTTTTTGATAGTATAGCAGCAGAGGAAACAAGATGACACGAACTAGAAAACAAAACGAGCTAAGGGCAACTGTCCTGGATCAGCTCTATGCCAAACGACCGATTTCTCGGATTGATATTTCAAAAGAAACTCAAATTACACCAGCCACGACTGGCAGCATCATCAATGAACTGATCAAGGAAGGCTTGGTTCTGGAGCTGGGCGAGCTCAATGACGAGAGCGTAGGCCGCAAGAAAACCCTGCTAGATATTGCGCCTCGTAGCCGCTACTATCTGGGCTTTGAGATTTCTGAAAAACAGCTGGCTATGGTCATCGCTGATAATACCGGTGAGATTGTAGAAAGCAGCATTCGGACTTATCAGGTTGAGGTGACAGGCGGCCCGTCTGACCAGGAAATTATCCGGCTGATTCAAGATTTTCTGAAAAAGAACAGCCAATACCCCATCTCAGCGATTGCCCTCGGGCTGCCGGGGCATGTGAATCTCTCTGAGAGTGATTTTATCATTTCTAAAAATCCCCACTGGGGACAGATTAACCTGCGGACTATTCAAGAAGCCTTTGACCTCCCTGTCTACTTCGCCAATAAGTCCCACTGTTTGACAATGGCTGAACGCCTCTTTAGCTATCATCCGACAGACAGTAATTTTATCGTCTATCATGTCGCCAGAGGTATTCATTGCTCTTACATGTACAAGGGTAGCATTTACAGTCAGGAAAATTATCTTATCGGAGAGGTGGGGCATACCGTCATCAATCCTGAAGGCGAGCGCTGTCCTTGCGGCAAGCACGGCTGCCTGCAGGTTTATGCCAGCGAAAGCGCTCTGATTGATAAAGCAGCTATCCTGTATAGAGCTTCCCAGACCTCGCTCTTAAAGACCCTTGTAGAGGATGCTAATGACATTGATTTGACAAGTCTGATGACCGCCTATCGCTTAGGAGACTTGGGCAGCATTGAGTTGATTCATACTGCCTGCCGCTATCTGGCCATTTCCATTTCCAATCTCTGCCAGCTTATTGATAGCGAAAGGATTTATCTGGACGGCCAGCTCTTCTCTTATCCGGTGATTGCCGAGCAGGTTCTGGCTCAGTTAGAGCAGGAAGTACCTCTCTTTCCAAAGCAAAAACAAGCAGAGATTGTCATTATCCCCTATTCTAAATACAGCATTGCCCGCTCTGCAGTCAGCCTCTGTGTCTATCATGAATTTTTAGATAAAAAAGGAAAACTATAAAGGCCGAGACAAGAATCTCGGTCTTTTTTTACAAAAAAGAAACAGGCTTTCTAGGAGCTTACCCCTAAAAGCCTGTCTCATTTTACTATCTATTGATTGAGCGTGAAATCATGGAAATGGTGTGGCGCTGTCCTCTGAGAGCCTTGCTCATGGCAAAGATATTTTCAACCGGAGCCAGACAGCCGTAGCCTGAATCTCCGATATGCTGGATATCTACACCGCAGATTTTGTTACGGATAGCCATTTGCTTGACAATATCCTCATCAGCACTCTCCTGGCTGGTACCGATCGCACTCATAACCAGAGCCCCCTTTTGATGGGCCAGTCGGACAATCTGCTTCAAGTCCTGCTCGTCAAAGCCTGGCACACTGCCGACTGCCGGTGCTAGGACAATATCGACACCTGCTTCGATAAATTGAGCGATTGCTTCTAGGTCTGCTACCGGCTCATCCACACCTGAAGCATGCATTTTGCCTGCAATCAGCAGGCCTGAAAAATTCTCCTTGACCACTCGAATAGTGTCGATAATGGCCTGATTGGTGACACCAGTCCCCGGATTACCCGTCAGGCAGATAAAGTCAACACCCAGCTCTTCTGCTCGCTGAATGGTCTCTAGACTAGCCTGACGCCCCTCATTGATGACCAGGCGTTCTCCTGCCATCTGTGCCTGACTGTCCACCGGCTCTAGATTGATACCGATAGGACGGCCAACCAAGCGGTGCAGCTCCTTAACAAAATCTTCCTTGGCATCCAGACCAGCCACAAAAGGCTGGAAGATATCAATCCCATTCAGCAAAATCAAGTCAGCACCAAAAGACCGAGCAATCTCTGCATTGGTCACATCACCGATATAAGATTCTTTAAAAGCTACGTTTTCAGACAGGATAACACGGCCCTCACTGGCCTTGATGCTCTGTTTCAGCTCCGGCGCAGTCATACTTAAAATTTCTGAAGCATTTGAACTAATGAATCGTTTTACCATAAGAACATCTCTTTTCTTTATTATTCATTAATAAACACTTTGAAATCTATTCTATTTGGATATTTTGTTTGTTTTTTGTTATCAACTACAGTATAGCACAAAGCTAGACAAATGTAAACGCTTTATATATTCTTTGACAAAATAGCCTGCTTTCACAAACAAAAGCAGACTATTGAAATGCACTCGATTATTTTTGAACTGAGCAAGATGCGATAAGCGTCTTATCTCTGCATCACCAGATGACCACCCGCTCTTCTGGGCTCCGCCACATGCCGTCTCCCTCTTTCACATCAAAGGTTGTAAAGAAGTCGTCAAAGTTTGGCAGCTGTATATTGGTCCGAAGCTTGGCCGGCGCATGGACATCGACGCTTGCCAGGAGCTTCATATATTCCTCCCGGCCCTTCATCCGCCAGATACGGGCAAAGTTGGTAAAGAATTCCTCTGCAGAGAAATCTGCTTCTTGCTTGGCTGCTTCTAGGGCTGCTGCAATACCGCCCAAATCTGCCACATTTTCTGAAACGGTCAGCTTACCATTGACCTTAGCACCATAGGAATCCTGGCCTTCGAACTGGTCAATAACCTTCTGAGTCCGCTCGGTGAAGGCTTGGTAGTCGTGCTCCATCCACCAGTTGTTTAGGCTACCATTTTCATCAAAGGAAGCACCATTAGTATCAAAAGCATGAGAAATCTCATGGGCAATGACCGCTCCGATACCACCGTAATTGGCTGATGAGGATTGGTGCAGGTCATAGAAAGGCGCCTGCAGGATAGCCGCTGGAAAGACAATCAGGTTTTTCTGCGGATTATAGTAGGCATTAACCATGTGGGCTGGCATGCCCCATTCCTTGTAGTCCACTGGTTGATTCCACTTGCTCCAGCTATAAGCAATATCAATCTGGCTCAGCTTCTGAGCATTTTCAAAGAGAGTCAGCTTTTCATCCACGACCTTTCGAAAGTAGCGCTCAGGCAGCTCATCAGGATAGCCAATATAAGGCTTGATGACATTGAGTTTGACAATAGCCTTGTCTCGAGTTTCTGGTGTCAGCCAGTCATTCTGGGCCAGGCGGTTTTTGTAAACTTCAATCATCGTCGCCACTTTCTGCTCCACATCAGCCTTGGCTTCTGGTGAGAACTTCTGACCAGCATACCAAAGACCGACAGCTTGATTAAAGGGACCTTGGGCCAGGTAAAAGGCTGCTTTTTTCTTGTCCTGAGCCTGAGGAGTCCCTGATAGAGCACGATGATAAGCTCCTGCCAAGACACGGATGTCATCCGTTAGATAAGGTGTCGTATTGCGGACCGCAGAGAGAATCAGCAGAGCATGGAGTTTGTCCCAGTTAGTGGCTGTATAGATATCCTTAGCCACCTGCCAAAAACGCTCTTCTGGCACAATGACTTGGTCGGGTTCTTGACCGATTAACTTGGTGAAAATACCCGCCAGAGGCAATTCTGGTACCAAGGCTTTGAAATCGTCCCACTTATAAGGATGGTAGAGTTTAGCATACTCAGAGCTTTCTTCATTAGACAGAACATACTGAGCAAAAACAGCATCCAACTCCAAGACCTTATCCAAAAGATCCTTGATTTCCTCTTCTGCAAAGTCAAATGTTGCTAGCAAATCTTCCTGAGCCTTGCGCCATTTTGCAAGCAGGTCAGCCTTCTGCGGATGGTCCTCCGCATAGTAGGTCGTGTCTGGCAAAATCGTTCCCGGTCCGTCTGCCCAGAGGACATTGATTCGGGCATCCATAAAGTCAGGCGCCACACCAAAGGGGAAATAAGTCGGCTTGCCAGCCAGCTCAAAATCAGCAATCTTAGAAGCATAGTCTTCAAAAGACGCTAGGTTGCGAATCTCATCAATGTAAGCACGCGCAGGCTCAATCCCTTCCGCTTCCCGCTTGTCATAATCCGCTGCTAGGCGATGGTAAGCAACAAAGTTCTTCAGAATGGCATCTTCTGGCACTCCATCTCCAACCAGCCATTTGTCGGTCGTGGCAAGCATAAGATCTTCAATCTCATCTGCCAAATCCATGAAACCGCCCGTCACTGGCTTGTCATCAGGAATGACCGCCGTCTTGGCCCACTCGCCATTAATCGCATCATAGAAATCATCTTGTAGTCGTGTCATCTTCTTCTCGCTTTCATGCTTTTGATATAACCTTATCAAAATCTACTTGTTTTTTCAAACGTTTCTTATATTAATTTTAGAAATTTATCGAAAATTAACTTGACTTAATTTTTATTTTAATGTATATTAATCTTATAGAGGTGTATGAGATGATTACGATTAAAGATTTGACTGTCAGCTATCAGGATACGCTGGCTCTTGAGCCCCTTTCATTAACCATTAAGGAGCCAACCATTACTGGGATTATCGGTCCTAACGGAGCCGGAAAATCCACCCTGATCAAGGGCATGCTAGGGATTATTGACCACCAAGGCCAGACTCTGCTGGATCAAAAGCCGCTGCAGAACTCTCTCCAGCGCGTCGCCTATGTAGAGCAAAAGATTAATATTGATTATCATTTTCCTATCAAAGTCAAAGAGTGTGTCTCTTTGGGACTTTACCCGCAGCTCAAGCTCTTTCAAGGGCTAAAGAATTCCCATTGGGACAAGGTGGCTGAAGCATTGAAAATTGTCGGTTTAGAAGACTTGGCTGACCGCCAGATTAGCCAGCTATCCGGCGGTCAATTCCAGCGTGTCTTGATTGCTCGCTGCTTGGTTCAAGAGGCGGATTGTATCTTTTTGGACGAGCCCTTCGTCGGGATTGACTCTGTCAGTGAAGAGATTATCATGTCTACACTGCGCAGTCTCAAAGCTGCAGGCAAGATTATCCTGATTGTCCACCATGATCTGAGTAAGGTAGTTGATTATTTCGACCAAGTTATCCTGCTCAATCGTGAGCTGATTGCCTTTGGCCCTACCGAGACCAGCTTTACCAAGGACAATATGAAAAAGACTTACGGCTCCCAGCTCTTTATGAATGGAGGTGACTAGAATGATTTTAGAATTCTTCCAAGGGCTGCGGGACTTTCACTTTCTGCAAAATGCCCTCATCACAGCCATCGTCATTGGGATTGTTGCTGGAGCTGTCGGCTGCTTTATCATTCTGCGCGGCATGTCGCTCATGGGGGATGCTATCTCTCACGCGGTTCTGCCCGGTGTGGCCCTGTCCTACATTTTAGGGATTAATTTCTTTATCGGAGCCATCACCTTCGGACTTTTGGCCTCGATTATTATCACCTACATCAAGGGCAATTCCATTATCAAAAGCGATACGGCCATTGGGATTACCTTTTCATCCTTCCTAGCTCTGGGTGTGATCCTAATCGGCGTTGCCAATAGCTCCACTGACCTCTTTCATATTCTCTTCGGGAATATCTTGGCTGTTCAGGATATTGATATGTGGATTAGTATTGGAGTCGGAATAGCTGTGCTCTTAATCATCACCCTCTTTTTCAAACAGCTATTGATTACTTCCTTTGACCCCTTGCTGGCTCAAGCAATGGGCATGCCAGTCAGCTTCTACCACTATCTGCTGATGATTCTCTTGACCTTGGTCTCTGTGACAGCTATGCAGAGCGTGGGAACCATTCTGATTGTCGCTCTCTTGATAACGCCGGCAGCAACGGCCTACCTCTATGCCAACAGTCTGAAAACTATGATTCTGCTGTCCTCGGGTTTGGGAGCTCTGGCTTCTATGCTGGGACTCTTTATCGGCTATAGCTTTAATGTCGCTGCAGGATCCAGCATTGTCCTGACCTCGGCCCTCATCTTTCTCATCTCTTTCTTTATTGCCCCTAAGCAACGCTATTTAAAACTTAAAAACCAACCTAAACTAAAATAAAATTTAATGGAGGAATCCCATGAAAAAATTAGGTTTTTTATCCCTGCTTTTGCTAGCAGTCTGCACTCTCTTTGCCTGCTCCGATCAGAAGAACGCGTCCAGTGACTCGTCCAAGCTCAAGGTTGTTGCAACCAACTCAATTATCGCTGATATTACCAAAAATATAGCTGGCGATAAGATTGACCTGCACAGCATTGTACCAGTCGGCAAAGACCCCCACGAATACGAGCCCCTGCCTGAAGATGTCAAAAAGACTTCTCAAGCAGACCTCATCTTCTACAATGGTATCAACCTAGAAACCGGCGGCAATGCTTGGTTTACCAAGTTGGTCAAAAATGCCAATAAGGAAGAAAACAAAGACTACTACGCTGTCAGCGATGGCGTTGACGTCATTTACCTTGAAGGGCAAAGTGAAAAGGGCAAAGAAGACCCTCATGCTTGGCTCAACTTGGAAAATGGTATTATCTATGCGCAAAACATTGCCAAGCGTTTGATTGAAAAAGACCCTGACAATAAGGCCACTTACGAGAAAAATCTCAAAGCCTATGTGGAAAAGCTAACCGCTTTGGACAAGGAGGCCAAAGAGAAATTCAACAATATTCCAGAAGAAAAGAAAATGATTGTGACCAGCGAAGGCTGCTTCAAGTACTTCTCTAAGGCCTACAATGTGCCATCAGCCTACATTTGGGAAATCAACACTGAAGAAGAAGGAACTCCAGACCAAATCAAAAGCTTGGTTGAAAAACTACGCAAGACCAAAGTGCCATCTCTCTTTGTCGAATCAAGTGTGGACGACCGTCCGATGAAGACTGTTTCTAAAGACACCAACATCCCAATCCATGCTAAAATTTTCACTGACTCAATCGCTGACCAAGGCGAAGAGGGTGACAGCTACTATAGCATGATGAAATACAATCTGGATAAAATTTCCGAAGGATTGGCCAAATAATGATAAAAGGTTAGGAAGACAAAATCCTAACCTCTTTATTTTTTTATAATGAGTTCTAAATAGTGACACCCTCAAATTTCCGGTCAAATTATTCGAAAAAAATCACTATTCGCTGTACAATGAAGTTATCAAACATGAATGGAGACTTCCTATGACAACTTTTCTCGGAAATCCTGTAACCTTTACTGGAAAGCAACTGCAAGTCGGCGACACAGCCCACGATTTTAGCTTGACAGCCACTGACCTTTCAAAGAAAACTCTGGCTGACTTTGCTGGCAAAAAGAAAGTCCTGAGTATCATCCCATCTATCGATACTGGTGTCTGCTCAACTCAGACTCGCCGTTTCAATCAAGAACTCTCTGACTTGGACAATACCGTTGTTATCACGGTTTCAGTTGACTTGCCTTTTGCTCAAGGCAAGTGGTGTGCTGCTGAAGGCATTGAGAATGCTATCATGCTCTCTGACTACTTCGACCATTCTTTCGGCCGTGATTATGCTGTCCTCATCAATGAATGGCACCTTTTGGCTCGTGCAGTTCTTGTCTTAGACGAAAACAACACTGTGACCTACACTGAATATGTCGACAATATCAATACCGAGCCTGACTATGATGCGGCGATTGCAGCAGTTAAGAGTTTATAAGAGATAAAAATACGGATTTGCTAGTCCGTATTTTTTTGTACAAAAAACTTCTGCCAAAACTGACGGAACCAAGTCCAAGAACGCAAGAGAAAGGATGGTCGATTCAGTAATTTCTTGAACCGAGCAATCTCTGCCTTTACCTGTTTATAAGCACTCCGCCCCTTTCGAGCATAAGGGCTCTTAGCCGAACGATAGCCCAGCGGCCCACGATTATTCTGAGGTGATTTGAACTTGCGGCCGCCATTTTCAATGACAAGCCTGCGAAAGCGAGGATCCCATACAACAGGCGTTTTGACATCATAGCGAGTATGAGAAGCCTGATTGACCGGACGATTGCGCTCACCATAGTTAAAGCTGGCGCCATTCACAATACCATTTTGACTAGCCCCCTCTGGATCGATAATATTGAGAAAACGACCTGCCTGATCCAGAATAAACTCTGTATGAAAATCAATCAGGATTTTTATATTGGCCTGACTAGCTTGACCATCCGGATAGACAGCTTGCTCTGACCTCTTATCAATATGGGCTTTATTGTGCAAGCGAGAGGATTCTTGAAAGCTATAAGGCAGCGCAGACCAATCCTTTAGATAGGAGGCCAAGGCTTCTGCATCTGTCATACCAGTCTGACGGTAGTGATCTCTGACCCACTGGGCCTGCTGGCAGGAAATGACATAGCGAAACTGATGTAGCTGCCTTTTAAGCTTTTGATTGCCATCCCTTTGGCTGAAATCATCTGCTGGAAAAGCTTGGCGCAAGGTCCTTGAGAAAATTTTCCAAAAGCGACCATGCGGTGTTAGGTCTGGAGCAATCCGAGCCAGCAAAAAATCCGTCTCTGACTTGTCTCCGCTCAACTCCTCAGGCATATTAACAATATTCATAGCCAGAACCAGCAGCTCCTGAACTCCTAATCTGCTGTTCTGAGCATCCTCAGCCAGCCAAAGATCTTGAAAAAAGGGACTGCCAAAAAGCTGAGCCTCCTGCAGGTAATCTCTTTCTTCTGACACTGTTTTCCCTTGCACACTAATCTCTGCAAAAACTTGTTCCAGTGCTACCTGAGACCAGCCGATTGATTGCAATTGCTGAAAGAGATGTTCTTTCCCTTCTTTCGGATACATGGCTTCCCTCCTTTCTGTTAGCTCTAATAGTTCAAAACTGTAGGGATTATAATAAAAAATCTAATCTACATAGAACAATTAGATTTTATCACAAACTCACATGATAACAAAGAACAAAATATGAACCCTTGGAGTGCTAACAATAAAGATGTTCTTAACAAATCACTCAATAAATAAAGAGAAGACCAAACTGGTCCTCTCTCAGTATGAGTTTTATTGAAATGAGTCGTCCAACTTTTCACCGATTAGACAATTCATCTAGAATTTGATTTTATCGATAAATGCTCTTAAGCTTTACGGCGTTTTGCAAAAACCAGTCCCAGCATAGAGAGCAATCCCAATCCTGCAAGTGCTAGAGATGATTCAGCAGAACCTGTTTTTGGAAGAGCTGCCGGAGCCTGATAGGTCTGAACTGGTTTCTTTCCGTTCTTCACTCCCGTTGTAGTGACTTTCAGAACCTTTCGCTCATTCTTAGAAACGAGGTTGGTTGGGTCGTCTGTCTCAAGGGCTGCAAGAGCTGCTTTCAAAGCTTCAAGTTTGGCATTTTCGACTCTATATGTTTCTTCCTTACTTGCCAAGTTTGCTTTAGCATCATTGAGAGCTGCTTCTGCTTCTTTTAGAAGAGCAGGGGCGTTTTGCAAGCGAGTAACATAGTCTTTAGCAGCTTGAACAGCGCGTTGAGCCTCTTCCAGAGCTATAGCCGCAGCAGTTGCCTTTTCTTGAGCGGTCGCTGTAGCTGCTTTCAATTCAGCAAGCTTGGCATTAGCTCCCTCAGCTGTTTTTTGCGCACTTGCTTGGGCTGCTTCTTTTTCTTTCAAGCTTGCTTGAGCTTTAGCTAAAACTGCAAGTTTAGCCTTGGTTTCTTCAGAAGCCGAATTCTTGCTATTTTCGAGTTCAGCTTGGTAAGTACGTTCCGCCTTGGCTAACTTGTCCTTAGCAGTTTTCACAACCTCACGCAGTAATGGGGCTGTCTCCTGCTTGTTCTGAGCATTTGTCAACGTGCGTTGAGCAGCATCCAACTTAGCTTGTGAAGCCGCCAAATCTTTACGAGCAGCGTCTGCTTCTTGATTATTGGCATTTGGATTGATTAAGGCTGGTGTGATTTTGGAAGGGTCCTTAATATCGTTGTCGGTATTTGGGAAAAGAAGGAAGTTAATTCGGTTAATAATGCCATTGTTGCTAAAGTTAACAGCGACATATGCACCTTTTTTCTGACTTTCAAGATGCCCAACTACTTTTTGAGCATAGATAGTTCCTCTAGTTCTATATGCGATGTTATCTCCCAAATCAAATAATTGGAATTTAATATCATCGTAAATTGTCTTTTTCAAGTAGTCAACAGATACATTCTCTTGGCTAGCAAGGATAGGATAGGGGCCTAGTTCATTAGTACTTGCTACTCTATGCCCAAACTGATCAAGTCCAAATTTAGAAACTACATCTTTAGGAATAGCTACATGCATCGTTATAGGTTCTTTGGATTGATATTTATATTTTTCTTCACGAGCCGCTTTGCTTAGAGCTGTTGCATAGTCAATACTGTTTTGCGTCAATGTTACTGGCACTGTACCTGCTTGCTTACGGATTTGATTAATCAAATCTTGTGCATAATAGTTCAATTCCATCAGAACATCATTTGGAATAGCATTAATGTTAACCATGCGTTGCGCATCTTTTTGACTACCAATATAATTATTGCTCGATTTTAGGGTAGCTGCTTCTTTAGCAAGTGTTTCTTGTGCCTCAGATGTTAATTTAGCTGTACCGTTGATATTGTTACTTTTAATTGCATTTATATAAGCTTGCGATAGGGTAAAAGTATTGTGAACCTGATCTTGAGACGAAAGTTTCGCTTCTTTTTCCTTGATTTCTGCTTGTGCTGCTTTGATATCAGCCTGGGCTTGATCAATCACTGCTTGGCGTTTGGCATCTTCCGCTTCAGCTGTCTTCAACTGGTCTTGGTAAGAATCCAGGTTCTTTTGTGCCTTGTCAAGCTCTTCTTTTGCCTTCGTTGCCTTTTCACTCACCAGTCTGTTGTCCACATCTTTTTGAGCTGCATTCACAGCATCCTGAGCTGCTTCAGTCTCGGTTTGTGCCTTAGCTGCTTGAGCTTGAGCATCCTGAGCTACAGCTGCCTGTGTGTTTTCTGCAATTTTAGCTGTATCAAGAGCTGCTTGGGATTGCTTAGCTGCGTTTTCCGCTGGAGCAACTTTCTTCTCAGCTTCTGTAACTGCTGCCTGAGCTTCCGCAATCTTTTGTGCACTTGTATCAGCATTATCTTTCTTGGCTGTTTCAACCTTAGTCTCAGCAGTCGCAACCTGTTCTTTGGCTTGGTCAACAGCTGCTTTTGCTTGATTAACCTGCTCCGTTTGCTGTTTAAGAGCTTCTGGGCTTGCAGATAGAGCCTTATCTTGGTTTGCAGATGCATTTGCATCCACTGGAGTTGTATCTGCAGCTACAGTGTGAGCAATGCCAGTACTAGCAAGAACTGCTGCACCTAGAATGACATGTTTTTGGATTTTTTTCATGGTTTTCCTCCTGATATGTTAATAGTATAATGAGAAAAGCTTTGTTTGTCAAACTATTTACATGTTTTTTTGAGAACTTTTCTCGCAAATATGTCCAAAAATAGAATCTCGTCTCTATAGCTTCCAAAAAACCTGTGTCTCTAGCTATAATTGTATAATAAATTTGACTCTTACTAATCTTGCCAATGACAAACTCTAAACCGATTACAAACATAATAGTCATAGAATGCAGAAAACCGCCCGTCAAGCAACGAGCGGTCTTCTTATTCACGAATTTCTTATCCTTTGATGGCAATGAAGGGAGAGCCCTCAGTATTATCCGTCGGATCGACACTCTTGACCCCAAAGAGATAGTCTACGGGGTACCAGCCATTATTAGCTGCATTATAAGGGTCACGGACATAGGTTTTTCCATTGTCATAGCCTTTGAGAACCAGCTCATGAGTGACTGGATAATGGGCAAAGATGCTGGTACCAACGGCACCTAGGACATGATGCCCCTGCGAAAGCGCTTCTTTGACTGCAGAAGCTGTAAACAGGGTCTCAGTCGTCAGATCCCAGTGCTGGGCAGCTCGGACAATACCACGGCTGCTGGTGCCAAATCCATCCTTATTAAATTCATTGGTATGGTTATATAGGTAATCCGCAACAGTTGTCGGAAGCACTTCTGTCCCAGTAATCCCAGAAATAACCATGGCTAGCGTTGTCGGCACGCATCCTGTCGCATCCATGCTGTAAGGACCATACTTCCTGCCACCCCAGCGACCATCACGCTGTGAGTAGTAAGGAGTATTGTAAACTGCTTTGGAGACCTGGGTCGTAGTAGCATCAACAGCGATGAGCTGACCATTGTCCTGTTTATAGTAAAGATGAATCTTGTACTCGCCGGTAGAAAGCTTATGGTCACTAGCTCGGACTGTGATCTTATAGGTGCCATTCGCCTGCTTTTGAGCTAAATACCACTTGACATCATCCTGATCCTTATCTGTGGACCAAGTTGGCAGATAGACTGCTTGAATTCCGCCTGGATTGGAGACATTTGTCACAACTACATCAAAAGTTCCTGTTCGAGCATTATTGTTTTGGATATTGATTTTTCCAGTCGCACGGATGTTTTCAGGTGCTACAGAAACCATCAGCTTCTCGCCGCCTGCAACTTGCATCTGGCCATCCTCGTTCAGATAGTAAAGATGAACCTTGTACTCACCTACTGAAAACTTATGATCCTGAGCTCGGACATGTTTTTTATAGGTGCCGTCAGCTTGGCGCTCAGCGATATACCACTGCACGTCGTCTTGGTCATCCTTGCTGGACCATGTTGGCAGGTAGACCGCCTTCAGGCCATCTGGGGCGACAATATCGGACACGATAATGTCAAATTCACCCGTCTGCGGATTGTTGTTCTGAATGGTGATCTTGCCCTGTGACTGCGCGCGAGTAACCACCGTCTTAGTTGAACCTGCACCTTGCAGCTGCCCTGCATCATTCACAAAATAGAGATGAACATTATACTCACCCAGAGAGTTCTTGTGGTTGCGGTAGCTGACATGCTTGAAATAGGTCCCATCAGCGCGCCTTTCAGCAGTGTACCACTGCACATCATCTTGGTCGTTAGCTACAGACCAAGTCGGCAAGTAAACGGACTTCAGACCATCTGGGGCGACAATGTCTGACACAACAATATCAAATTCACCTGTCTGCGGATTGTTGTTCTGAATGGTAATCTTGCCTTGAGGCTTTTTGACTTCTGCTGCCGCCAAGGAGCGCTCTGTAGTAGAAGCTGGTTGCGCTGGCAGATTAGAAGCACCATTTTTTTCTGAGTTCTCAGCTACAGCAGGTTGATTCTCTGTCGAAGCTACAACATCGCTTTTCGGCTGGGTATTTTCTACAGGAACTGAAGAAGTAGACTGAGTACTGGTACTGGAAGACGTAGATACCTGACTAGCGTCAGGAATAACAGCCTCCGGTGCTGGTGCAGCCTTATCCATACTTGACGGACTGGTTTCTGTCACAGTTGGAGTTGCAGCTGTGCTAGCTTGGTTCTCCACCGCCTGGCTGACGACGACACTGTCAGCTGTCTGACTAGGTGCCTGCTGATCTGCCTGAACCGCTCCACTTCCAAGAAAGGCCAGACCAGTCGCAATCGCTACTGAGACTGCTCCCAGACTACATTTGCGAATGCCAAAACGAGTAAACTTCTCTGCTCGAGACGCAATCATTCGTATTTTTTTCATAATAGGATTCTCCTTTTGCAAAAAAGTAAAAAGCAAGCCAAATTTTCTGCAAACTAGCTAAAGAATTTTTACTTTTTATTTTTTAAATCGTACGCTTTGATTATATAATAATCGCAAAACGATTACAAGCGAATGAAGAAAATCTAAACATCAAAGAAAGTCTTAGACACTGTATTCTTGCTGTGATTTTTGTTATACTAATGATAGAAAGTTCAGCGAGGATGCAAGATGACCCCAAATAAAGAAGACTATCTCAAGTGTATCTATGAGATTGGCAGCCGCCACAAAAAAATCACCAATAAAGAAATCGCCCAGCTCATGCAGGTTTCACCTCCGGCTGTGACGGAAATGATGAAAAAAATGCTGGCGGAAGAACTTCTGGTCAAGGATAAAAAAGCCGGCTACCTGCTGACTGATTTGGGGCTAAGGCTAGTTTCTGACCTCTACCGCAAGCACCGGCTGATTGAAGTCTTTCTGGTCAACCATCTCGGCTACTCGACTGATGAAATCCATGAGGAAGCCGAAGTCCTAGAGCATACTGTTTCTGAGCGCTTCGTTGAGCGTCTAGATGCCATGCTCCAGTACCCCAAGACCTGTCCTCACGGAGGCACTATCCCAGCCAAGGGTGAGCTTCTGGACGAAGAAAACCAACTGACTCTGGAAGAGGCCTCTGCCCCTGGCGACTATATCATCAAACGGGTGCATGACGACTTTGACTTGCTCAAATACTTGGAAAAATATAACCTGCAAATCGGCCAAACCATCACCTTCATCCAATACGATTCTTTCGCTCAGGCTTATCTCCTCAAGACAGAAACCCAAGAAATCCAAATCAATCCTATGATTGCCCAGCAGATTTATGTGGAAAAACTATAAACAGAACCCAGTTCGGACTTTTTAGTCTAAACTGGGTTTTTAT
>ERZ773057.483-NODE-483-length-16756-cov-4.449554_pt1 | contig 16756 bp, 10 predicted proteins | sample MGYA00580629_ERZ773057 | MGnify/ENA primary metagenome ERZ773057 (study PRJEB29015, sample SAMEA2738143) | human oral metagenome | biome: human oral; feature: human-associated habitat; material: saliva | place: China | collected 2163 ...
TTCTTGGTGATGCGGGTGGTGGTGCGCGCCTTGGTGACCTGCAGGTGGTCACGCAATTGGGCGTTCATGTCCCTCAGGGTGGCGGCATCCACGTTGTCGGCGTGAACCACGGCACGATTGCGGATGACACTGCCCTCGGCGATCTCGGCACCCCTCTGGCGAAGCTGCGTGCTGGGGGTCTGGACGGTAATGCTCTCTGCCCAGGTCTTGCGCAGCTGTATCCCGTAGATGTGCAGGTAGGCGCTCTTGCCGCCGGGCAGGCTGTCCAGACTTCCCCGGACATAGGTGAGGCCACCGGCAGCCTCGGCCTGCGCAACGGTGTCATGCCAGGTGATGCCGGGGCCGTCACAGGTGTCCTGTGCGTACTCGGAGCTGCCCAGACCCGAGTTGTCGCGGAGCAGTGGGCCGATGGCGCTGTCAGTGCTGGCAAAGGAGGGGCCGGCGGCGCGAACGCCGTACTGGACGCGGGGATTGAGGCCCTGAGTATCGAGTTCAGCCCTGAAGTTCTGACCGGGATCGAAGGCGGTGCGGTCGATGATGTCGCACAGCGTCAGATTCCTGTAGGCCACGCTGCCCTGGTTGTTGAAGCCCACCCGGCTCTTCACATGCTGACCATGAGCCGCGTAGTCAATAATGGAATCTCCCGAATAGCCAGGGTCAGCTGCGGTCCCGGTGGGCAGGGGCAGGGTCAGATCAGGGCTGTAGACCTTGCTGGCATAGCCCTGCATCCGGTTGGTGATCTGGTACGTGAACGAATCATTGCTGGTACGACCATTGGTGGCCGCCTGCCCGCTGATGGAAGTGGCCTTGAATTCGCGTAGGGACAGCTGGTGCTGTACCGGGACTGCTGGCGGATACTCGGCCAGGTCGGTCCAGAACACAACGGCCTTGTTGGCCACCCAGTATTCGTCGGGTGGAATGGATTCGCCGCTGCGTTTCACCGTCGGGGTTCGGGTCAGCGTGGTGTCCACGCCAGTCAGGCGGATGCGGACGGTCTGGTTGTCCGGAAGGCCATTGGCAGTGGGTACGGCGGCGCAATCGCCGCCGTTGGCGACGATCCAGTTGCTTGTGTTGCGTGCGCCCGTGTCGCCCACACGCTGGTGGACGTTGATGGCTTCACCGGACAGAAGGCTGGGGCGGCCGTCCCAGACACTGCCGCAGCCGTCGGCGAAGCTGCCGGTCGGCATGTTGTTCGGGGTCGTATTGTCTTTCGTGCGCCAGTTGTCCAGTCGAACCGACTGGGGATAGCCGCTGACATCCAGGGCGATCTCGATGGGCTTGGTGGGATCAAGCTGCTCGACGCCTTTTCTGCCGTTGCCGTTGGGGTTGCGGGCCAGGAGGCCCACCAGCATGCGGTGGTAGAAACCGTCCTTGCCGTTCGGGCCCCCTTCACCCTGAAAACCGTAGGCCTTGGGGTTGCCGTTGAAGCTGGTGTCGATCACCACATCGTAGGTGGGCGCTGCACTGATGGTCAGCGCCGGGGGCTGATTGGCAGCGGACAGGCCGGCCTGTCCGACGGCACTCACTTTCAGGGTGGGGGCGGGCAGCTGGGTGCCGTTGCGGTTCGACCCCAGAACCGTGGCGGTGAAGTTGCCGGAATTGGTGCCGGCCCCGGTGTAGTCGGGGACGGCGCAGATCATTTTCTGGCGATCGGCTGAAACGCTGGACTTGCCCTGCAGGCAGGTTGCGGGGGCGCTGGCAGGCCATTCGGCCATCGGTTTCCCATCGGCGCCACGGGGCAGCGTCATCTCAACCAGTACATCCTTCGTGCCGCCAGCATAGGAGATGGCAACCTGATAGTTGATCTCGTCATGGGTGCGCACGATGCCATTCTTCGGGCCACTGTCCAGGCCCGGACCGTCGGTGGGGTCCCAGCCTGGTGTGCCGTCGGCCGTGAGCGTATACCCGACGTTCGTGATGGCGGCGTGACCCGGCAACGACCACATCGCCAGGGCGGCCAGCAGGGCGACTTTCAAGGGCGATTTTCTGTGGGACGACGGATGGGCCGGAGTCTGCAGGTCGGGAAGGGCGCTCGGGGTGAGTGGCGTCATGGGATTCACCGAGAGAAAGCGGACATGGGCAGGCGCTCACGCTGAGGCGCGAGGGTCCTGCCCATGCCGGGAACAGAGAGAAAGCCTGGGCAGTCGTGGCTGCGCCGGGTCAGCGATCCAGCGTGCGGTTGATGCTCGGGTCGCTGCCGCGGAAGAGGCGTTCGTCGAACTTGAAGCGCAGGCGCAGATAGGCGCCGCGGCTGGTGTATTCCGAGCCGGCCAGGTCGTAATCGCGGAACCCGGCCCAGTTGTAGCCAGCCGACAGCCACAGGTTGGACGTGACCAGGTAGCCCACTTCGGCACCGAAGGCGTTCTGGCTGTTGACGCGCGGGCTCCACATCCGGTAGGCGAGGGCGCTGACATCCCAGCGTTCGGTCAGGCTGTAGGTGGCACGGCCGCCGGCCAGCCAGGCGCGGAAGCGGCTGTCGCCACTGGAGAAGTGGTCGGTCTGGCGCTTGCCGGCCAGGCGCCCGGTCAGCCACCAGTTGCGGTCCGGATGCCAGTCGGAAACCAGGCTGGCAATGTGCTTCAGGTAGCCGTCGGACAGCGGCTGGGCGCTGGCGTCGGCCGCGGCCTGCAGCACCGGGTCACGCCGTCGCCAGTATTCGTAGCGGAACAGGGTGTTGACCCGGTTGGTGTCGGTGTCCCGATAGGCGAAGCCCAGCTGGAAGCGGTTCTCGTAGCGTTTGGCTGCGCTGCTGTCGAAGTCGTTCAGCAGATAGTAGTTGCGAACCAGGGCCGTCCAGTCACGATTGAGCTTGCGTGACAGGCTGATGGTCGACAGCCAGCTGTCATAGCCGGACAGGTACGGATCGGCTTGCGTCGTGGCGGTGGCGCCTGTGGCACGCTGGCCACCGGTGTGCCGCCATTCCAGTCGGTTGGCGATCTGCCAGCGCTCGTTGGGCTGCCACTGGATGCCGGTGGTGATGGCGGTGGCGCTGCGGTCGGTGCCGTCGAGGACCTTCAGGTGCTCGGCACCGGTCTGCAGCGACAGGCGGGGCGACAGGCGCCAGATGTTGCGGATACCGTTGGCCCACTGCGCCTGGCGGGCGCTGATGGCGTCATACATGCGGTATTCGCTGTAGAGGGTGCCATCTTCCATGTACTCGGTGTCCAGACCGAACACGAAGGCATCGCTGCGGTAGGGGCTGGCGACCTGGGCGCCAGTCTGCGGGTCGGTGACGGTGGCGCTGGTGGCCACGCTGGACAGGCCGGTGTTCCATTCGTAGCGACCGAACAGGCGCGTCTTTTCCTGCAGGCGGTAGCTGGTGCCCAGGGCTGCGCGCTTGTGTTCGTGGTGATTCAGGTCCTGCTCCACCTCGGCGCCGATGCGCCAGCGGTCGGTGGCCAGGACCGACAGGCCCAGCTGGGCCGCGGTGTACTCGACCGGCACGCCGGCCAGGCCGGTGCCTACGCTGCTGCCATGGCTGGTGCTCCAGCTGGCGCCGGTGTTGTAGAGCGTCTCGCCGCGGATGGGGTCCAGCGCGGTGCTGCTGCTGCCATACATGCCGCCGCCGAAGCCCTGGTCGACGATGCCGATGCCGTAGGGGGCCGTGAGGTTGCTGGCCGTGACCAGACCATTCTGGCTGGTGTTGCCGGCCTGTTCATCGACACGGTTGGCACCGACTTCCACGCGCACCCGGGGCGACAGGTCCAGTTGCACGCCGGCCTGGATCTGGGTCCGTTCCGCATCGGTCTGGCGGTCGGTGACGTAGTGGCCACGGGTGTAGACGGCCACGCCGACCTGATGGCGGGATTCGTCCTTGGCGGCAGGGGAGGTGGCTCCGGCGGGGGCTGCGTCGGCGCTTGCTGCTGCGCCGTCTGCCGTGTCCTGCGTCCGGGGTTCGGCCACAGCGTCGCGCAGCACGCGGCGGGCCTCGACGCCGGCCTGGCGCTGACCGCCGGCAAAGGAGGAGGCCGGGTTGTTGAATCCGATGTCGCTCTGGCCGTACCAGGCCCCGATGGCACCCTTGTCGCCTTCGTAGCCGGCTTCGGCGCGCCAGGCGTTTCCGGCCACTTCACCAGCGTTCTGGTCGGGCGTCAGGTTGTAGCGGCGGCCGCTGACCGAGTCGGCACTGGAGCGGGTGCGGGCGATCTCGGCGCGGACCCAGCCGTTCTCGCCCAGGGTGGCGCCCACGTTGGCGCTGCCCATCTCGAAGGGGGCCAGCGGGTTGCGGTCCTTCACCCAGGAGGCGCCGATGTCGGTACCCTCGGTGGGCTGGAACTGGCCGTTGGCGCCATAGACCCAGTACTTGCGGCCACCCTGGTCCACCTCGTAGGTGATGCGCAGCGAGACCGGGTTCAGGTTCTCGTCGAGCGACGGCACAGGGCGGTTGAGCAGGATGCGACCGCTGAAGGGTTCGAAGGTGTAGTCGATGAAGCGGGTGAGGGGTTTCGTCTCCAGGATGCGCGCCGGGGCGTGGCGGTCGCGCACCACCATCACCACCTGCTCGGTGCCCAGCACGGCGTTGGCGGCGTTGGTGACGGTGTAGGGGCCGGAGATGCCGCGGCCGGGGAATTCCTCGACGACCTGGCGCAGGCTGTCGTGGGCCGCAAAGCTGTCGAAGAAGCCTTTCTTGCCCTCGATGTGGCCACGAACGCCGGTCATGGCACGTTCATACTGGCCCAGGTCACGGTTCTGGAGGCGGGCGACCTTGCCCTGGCCGGCGCGCTCGGAGAAACCGCTGCCGGTGGTGATGTCACCATAGAGCAGGTAGTTGCGGTCCTTGTCCAGGCGCACGTACAGGCGGCTGTTGCTCTGTGCGTCGAAGCCCACCAGCGAGCTGTCACCGTAGACGGGGTACCAGCGCTCGGGGTCCAGGTCGCGGAACAGGCGGTTGTTGTCGGGGTGTTCGCTGTCGTAGGCCATGGTCAGCAGCATGTCGCCGCGGACCTTGCCTTTCAGGAAGAAGGCGCTCTGGGCGCCGGCCGTGCGCTTGCCGTTGCCGCTGCTGCGCGTCCAGTTCTGGATCTGGTCTTCGAAGCCGTCGCTGGGGCGTGCCTCGTCCAGGCGCAGCGAACGGTCACGACGCAGCGAGATGACGCCCTCGACGAAGCCGGCAGCGATCATGTCGCGCAGTTCGGGCACGAAGTCGATCTGGCCTTCCACACGCACGGGGCCGGCCGAGACGCGCAGTTCCACGGTCTGCGGGGTGGGGGGCGCCAGCAGCAGCACCTCGGCGTGGCCATTGGTCAGCGCCACGCGCATGCCGGGTTCCAGCGGGTTCAGATCCGCCGGAAAGAGGCCCTTCTCATCGCTCCTGGCTCCGGGCAGCTGCAGGCGTCCGGCCGAGACTTCGACGTTGACGAAGCTCTCGCCCATGACGCCCTGGTTGTCGGCGTCGAAGGCGCGGATGCGCAGCTTCACGGGGCTCTGGCCATCGGCGGGCACGTTGTTGCGGTCCACCTCGACCGTGATGCGGGCGATGCCGTCCTTCAGCGGCTCGACAGGCACGATGTCCTGCATGATTCCGGCCGGTGCCGTGGGCAGGATGGCGCGCTGCAGGTCGGTGCGGTTGGATTCCAGCGTGGTGGCGTCCAGTGTGTCGGCCCAGCCATGGGGGGCGCCCAGTGCATAGACACCCAGCAGTGGCGCTGTCCAGCGCAGCGCGTGCCGCTTTGTGCGGGCTGTTTGCTTACGGGAACGCTTGACCTGTTTCTGATTGCCGCTCATCTGAGCCCTCTGTGTGCAGGGTGCAGGCCACGCCTGCCGTGTACCCGTCCTCCTGCGTGCAGAAAGCGCATCCATGGCGCTTTCCGGATCTGCAGGAACACGGGCGGTTGTCCGAACGTGAACCGCCTGCGAGAGCCCTTGAAACCGCATCGCTCATGTCGGGTAGTGAGGCTTGCAACTACCTGTCATGCCGATGTCACGATCGCGTGATGGTGACAGATGAGTTTCCAGCCCTCGGCCAGCGGATTTTCATTGTGTCGGTTTTCTCTTGAGGGGCCGAATTTTCGGCGGCCGTTTTCAGCGTGAAAGGAACGCTTTTTCGGGAGCAATCGATCGATGGAAAACGAGGGGTGACGGAAGGTGGCAGGCGTTCTGCCGGGCCCTGTCTTTCAGGCTGTTTTGTTGCTCTGTGGCGGCATGTGTCGTGCGGTGTCATGCCTGGAATGAACGGCTTGTTTTCGGGGGTGAATGGCGCCTGTTTTTATCGATGGGGATTTTCGGTCTTGTGTTTCATGCCTTTCTGAGCTGTTTTCCGGTCTTCCGGTTTTCCATGTTTCTTGCTCTTCAGCTGTGCCTGCTTTTGTTGTTTTTATTGATGCCGGAATTTGTCCTGGTGATTGATGCGCAACAGGTATTGGACAGTCGGGCTGAAAATCCGGATGGAAGGCGTTTCATGAGGGCATCTCATGTCCGTGGCGTTGGGGAAAAGTCAGGGCGAAAAAAAACCGCCGGAAGGCGGGTTGGTTGGGTATCGGGAAACCGATGCCCGGGGCTGGGCGGCTTGCGCCCAGAGGCCGCGGCGGCAGGGGGCTCCTGCCGCCGGACTGGCCGATCAGGCTTTGGCGGCGTCGAAGCGACGGGCCACTTCGTCCCAGTTGACGACGTTGTAGAAGGCCGCGATGTAGTCGGGGCGACGGTTCTGGTAGTGCAGGTAGTAGGCGTGCTCCCACACGTCCAGGCCCAGCACGGGGGTGTTGCCGCTGGCACCAGCAGCCTTGCCCATCAGCGGGCTGTCCTGGTTGGCCGAGCTTTCGACCACCAGCTTGCCTTCGGGGCTGACCGACAGCCAGGCCCAGCCGCTGCCGAAGCGGGTGAGGGCGGCCTTGGTGAAGGCGTCCTTGAAGGCGTCGAAGCCGCCCAGGTCACGGTCGATGGCGCTGGCCAGGGCACCCGTGGGCTTGCCACCCTTGTTGGGGGCCATGACGGTCCAGAACAGCGTGTGGTTGGCGTGGCCGCCACCGTTGTTGCGCACGGCGCCACGGATGGCTTCCGGCAGGCTGTCCAGGCGGGTGATCAGCTTCTCGACGGGCTCGTCGGTGGGCAGACCGGCGCCTTCCAGGGCGGCGTTCAGATTGTTGACGTAGGTCTGGTGATGCTTGGTGTGGTGGATTTCCATCGTCTGCGCGTCGATGTGCGGCTCGAGCGCGTCGTAGGCATAGCCAAGCTTGGGCAGGGTGTAAGCCATGTAGAGATTCTCCTGAGGATGACAGTGATAGCCCGGTCGGCCGCCATCCCGGCAGCGGCAGGGACCGGGAAGGGAAACCTGTGGTCTGCCCCCGGTGGGTCAGACCCGGCTGAAGATGAGGGTGGCGTTGGTGCCGCCGAAACCGAAGCTGTTGGACATGATGGCGTTGAGCTTCATGTCGCGGTTCTCGCGCAGGATGGGCATGCCCTCGGCCTTCTCGTCGAGCTTCTGGATGTTGGCGCTGCCGCAGACGAAGCCGTCCTGCATCATCAGGATGGAGTAGATGGCCTCGTTGGAGCCGGCTGCCCCCAGGGCATGGCCCGACAGCGACTTGGTGGAGCTGATGAGCGGGATGTCGCCGTTGGCGAAGGTGGTGCGGATCGCTTCCAGCTCCCGGGTGTCCCCCACCGGGGTGGAGGTGCCGTGGGCGTTGATGTAGTCGATCTTGCCGCCGTGCTGGGCCAGGGCCATCTGCATGCAGCGTACCGCGCCTTCGCCGGAGGGCTGGACCATGTCGTAGCCATCGGAGGTGGCGCCATAGCCGGTGAGCTCGCACAGGATGTTGGCACCACGGGCCCTGGCGTGCTCGTACTCTTCCAGCACCAGCATGCTGCCGCCGCCGGAGATGACGAAACCGTCACGGTCGGCGTCGTAAGCGCGGCTGGCCTGTTCCGGGGTGTCGTTGTAGCGCGAGGACATGGCGCCCATGCCGTCGAAGAGCATGCTCATCTGCCACGAGACTTCTTCGCCGCCACCGGCAAAGACGATGTCCTGCTTGCCCAGCTGGATGAGCTCGGCGGCGTTGCCGATGCAGTGGGCACTGGTGGAGCAGGCCGAGCTGATGGAGTAGTTGACGCCCTTGATCTGGAAGGGCGTGGCCAGGCAGGCCGAGACGGTGGAGCCCATGCACTTGGTGACGCCGTAGGGGCCCACGCGCTTGATGCCGCTGGCACGCAGCACGTCGGCCAGCTCCACCTGCGACGACGACGAGGCTCCGCCGCTGCCGGCGACGATGCCGGTGCGCAGGTTGGACACCTGTTCGGGGGTGAGCCCGGACTGGGCAATGGCCTCCTGCAGGGCGATGTAGGAGTAGGCGGCTGCCGGTCCCATGAAGCGCAGGATCTTGCGATCGATGTGCTCCTTGGGATCAAGGGCGATGTTGCCGGCAACCTGGGAGCGCAGCCCCATGTCCCGATAGACGGGGTCGAAGGTGATGCCCGACTTCAGCGCGCGCAACGATGCCAGGACCTCCCGGCAGTTGTTGCCCAGACTGGAGACGATGCCTATACCGGTGACGACGACTCGTTTCATGTTTTGGCTCCCGGATGCTTGCGTGACAGGCGATGGGCGGGGTTCCTCGGCACGGGGTTCAGAAGTCGTCCGTGCTGGTGAACAGACCCACGCGCAGACCGTTGCCTTCGTAGATCTTGCGGCCGTCCACGCTCATCTCTGCATCGGCGATGCCCAGCACCAGCTTGCTGTTCATCACGCGCTTCATGTGGATGTGATAGGTGATCTTGCGGTGCTTGGGCAGCACCTGGCCACTGAACTTGACCTCGCCGCAACCCAGGGCGCGACCGCGGCCGGGGGCGCCGGTCCAGCCCAGGAAGAAGCCGACCAGCTGCCACATGGCGTCCAGACCCAGACAGCCCGGCATGACGGGGTCGCTTTCGAAGTGGCAGCCGAAGAACCACAGGTCGGGGGTGATGTCCAGCTCGGCGATGATCTCGCCGCGGCCGTACTTGCCGCCGTCGCGGTTGATCTCGACGATGCGGTCGACCATCAGCATGTTGGGCAGGGGCAGCCGGGCATTGCCGGGGCCGAACAGCTGGCCCTTGCCGCAGGCGATCAGTTCTTCTTTGGTGTAGCTGTTTTGGGGAACGAACTCGGTCATGTCAGTCCTTGGGACGGGCGGCGGCGTGCGGGATGGCCTGTGAAGGGGCCGACCGGGCAGGGGCCCGGCCCGTCGGTGAGGCCGTTTTCAGTAGAAACCCTCAATGGTATGCGCAAATTGGCCATTCTTGATGAATGGCGATGGTGTATCGGGTTTTTTTGCCGAATGGAACCGTCCGGCGCGAAGCATGCCTGCTGCCCCGGCCGGCTGTCAATTGGCAGCAACCAGGGGCATGGATCTGTTCGATTTTGTGTCAGCCACGCCTGACACCGGCATCCTGCCATCCGCCCCCACGCCTGCCTGGAGATGTGGATGACAGGGTGCCGAGGACAGACTGCGGGGGCGGTGGCCGGTGACGGGGTGATGCAAAGGAGAGGATCCGATGGGAGCTCAGCCGCGCGCCGGCGGGGCCACGGAGACGCCCTGGACGTGGTTGCGCTGCAGGGCGGTGGCCACTTCGCCGCTGGCCTTGGCGTGCTCGACGAAGCTGCGCAGCAGGGCCTCGGCACGGGCGCTGCGGCTGCGGGGCAGGCCCATGGCCTGTTCGATGACCATGAAGCGCCCAGGCAGCAGGCGCAGGCCGGGCACGCGGGCGGCGTCGGCTTCCAGCTGCTGGCGCACGCCGGCGGCCACCTGGTGGTTGCCCGTCAGGAAGGTGTCGACCACGGCCTGTGACGACGCGGCGCGCACCAGGCTGGCGTGCTGGATGTGGCGGCTGAGGTAGAGATCATAGGCGCTGCCCTTGCCGACCACGATGTCGTTGCCGGGAGCGTCGACCTGGGCGTTGTCGGTGAGCGGCGAGTCGTTGCGCACCAGGTAGGCGCCTTCGATGAGCACGTAAGGGGCGGTGAAGGCAATGCCGGCGCCACGGCCCGGGTCGATGGCGAAGAAGCCGATGTCGGCCCGTTCCTCGGTGACGGCGGCCACGGCCTCGGCAGCCACTTTCACGGGGATCAGTTCCAGTTCCAGGCCCAGCAGGCGGGCGAAGGCGCGTGCCAGGTCGACCGACACGCCGGCGGGCTCGTCGCTGTCGGGCTGCCGCCGGGCCAGCACGGCATTGCCCAGGTTGATGACGGCGCGCAGTTTGCCGGTGGGGGCGATTTCGGCAATCAGGGTGGGGTCATCGATGGGATTGGGGGTCATGGCGGGTCTCCTGTATGTACTGCGATGCGTTTTCGTGAGCTTAGCAGGCGGGCCGCTCCGGGGCAGGGCTGGTTTCCCCGCAGATGACGATGGATAGTCCCGGCATGGCGTGCCACCGGGGATGACGCGAAGGGCAGGATGTTGTCCCGATGGTGCGAAATGTTGCCGAAAGAAAGCGACTCGCCGCAAATCGTGGGATACGGGGGGCTGGGGTTTGCCCTGCGGGACGGATCGGGCTGATAATGAAGGAATAAATCCCGCATGTGATATTGATCGATGGAGGAAGTCTGTGAGCGGAAGTGATGCAGCCGAACTGAACGCGGAATCGGCAGCACCGGAGCCGGTCGCGCAGGCCACGACGGCCGCCGAAGAGGCGGCGCCTTCATCCAGACAGTCCACGTCCGCAACGGCCGAGGAGCCGTCTTCGGATTCGTCCTTGCTCAACCAGCAGTTCTCCACGCTCAACAGCCTGCGCCGGGCGCGCACCTGGGTGGATGTCTATCTGGTCACCGGCACCTGCCTGCACGGGCAGATCCGCTCCTTCGATTCCAACATGCTGCTGCTGCAGACCCGCAGTGGAGACGTGGCGCTCTATCACCATGCCGTCAGCAGCGTGATGCGTGCGCAGAAGCGCGGTGGAAGTGCCAAGGCCAGCGGCCGCAAGCCGGTGCGCGGCAATGCCAGACCCTCGGCGGGCCGTCAGGCCGACGGCATGGATCAGTCCCGCCGTCCGGATGGCGAAGGGGCACCGATGCGCACCTGGCGCCAGCCAGCCATCGAAAGCCCCGCGCGTCCACGTGTCGAGATCAACCGCGAGGCCGGCGGCCGCATTGAGGGCTCGCGGCTCACGGCATCGCGTCCCGGTGTGGCACCGCGCCGACCTGCGGCACCGCCTGCCGGTGTGGTGGTCGTCCGTCACAAGCGCGTGCGAACCATCGTGAAGCCCGAAGACGAGCAGTGACGCCCGTGCGATCATTGGGGGCTGACGAGCTTTCGTCGTCCCTTTCCGGATCGCTGCGCCCATGTTCAGTTATCGCCACGCCTTTCATGTCGGCAACCATGCCGATGTGCTCAAGCACGCCATCCTGGTGGCCATCCTGCGCCACCTGGCCCTGAAGGACAAGTCGTTCTGGGTCTTCGACACGCACGCCGGTGCAGGGCGCTACCGGCTGGATGCGGCCCAGACACGCAAGAACGCCGAATACCGCAGTGGCATCGAGGCGCTGTGGCAGGCCCGGAAGCTGCCGGCGCTGCTGGCCGATTATCGTGACGAGGTGGCGCGCTTCGACGCCGAGCAGGAGGAAGCCACCCGCGAGCGTGCGGCTCAGCGGAGGGCATCGGCCGGAACAGGGCGCCATGACGAAGCAGCCGGTGACGCCGTTGCGGCCGATGTGTCCGCCGGCGGTGCAAACCGCCCCGCAGTCAGGCGTGCGGCCCAGCCCACGGGGCGGCTGCCCCGCTGGTATCCGGGCTCGCCCTGGCTGGCGCTGCAGCTGATGCGCCCGCAGGACCGCCTGCGCTGCTTCGAGGCTCACCCGACCGAAATCCAGGTCCTGCACGACAACCTGGGGGTTGCGCATCGGCGGCAGGTCCAGGTCTTTGGTGAGGATGGCTTTGCCGGGCTGAAGGCGCTGCTGCCGCCCGTCTCGCGTCGGGGGCTGGTGGTCATTGACCCCTCCTATGAGGACAAGCGGGACTACGCAAAGGCACGCCGCACGCTGATGGAGGCGATGGAACGCTTTGCCACGGGCACGATGATGCTGTGGTATCCGCTGGTGCGCCGGCGCGAGCTGATGCTGCTGCTGGATCAGCTGCCCGGGCTGCCGGGCGTGACCGACTGGCTGGATGTGCGCCTGCAGGTGGGCGCACCGCCCGAGGATGGTTACGGGCTTTATGGCAGCGGTGTCTTCGTCATCAACCCGCCCTACACGCTGGCGGCCGAATTGCAGGAAGCCATGCCCGTGCTGTGGCAGCTGCTGGGGCAGGACGCCCAGTCGGGCTGGTGGATGGAGACTTCGGGGCAGGGCGGACGGGATCGTGCGCCCCAGGCACGGCCCTCCCAGGCACGGCCCTCCCAAGCACGGCCCTCCCAAGCACGGCCGTCCCAGGCACGGTCGTCCGAGGGGCAGCCGCCCCGGGAGCGCTCGGGCCGAGGCCGCCCGGAGCGGGAGCGCCAGGACCGGGCACGTCCGGCCCGGCGGCGCTGATCGGGCTTACTGGATCGCTTCCAGCAGCTTGTCGGCCCGCTTGCCGTTCATCATCATGCGGCCGCGGTTGGCCTTGAAGGCTTTTTCCACGGCCTCGCGGTTGGTGGCCTTGCCCGCCTGGATGATGCCGATCATGGCCATCATCAGGTGCGGGGGGCAGTCATAGAAGTAGAGGCCTTCCTTGTCCACCTTCAGCGTGAAGGGCTTGTCCAGCTCGCTCTTCCAGGGGGTGATGCCCTCGGGAACGGCCAGTGAACGGACCTGGTGGCCCGAGTTGGTGGGCTCGAAGATGACGGTGTCGCCCACGTCCACCTTGAGGTAGGCGGGCTCGAACACCATGCCGCCTTCCTTGCCGTTGTTGAGCATCTTCACGACGTGCTCGGCGGCGTGGGCGGGGTTGGCCAGCATCAGCAGCGCGGCGGAGGCGGCCAGGGCGGTCAGGGTCTTTTTCATGATCGGGGTTTCCGGTGAGGAGGGCCCGTACAGCGCATGCACGGGCAGGGAGAGGTCGGGGCGTCCGGCTGACGCTGGGTCTGCCGGACGGGGCTGAGGGGGCAAAGTCAGCCGGCGATGCCGGCCGTGCCCCGGGCGGCTGCCGGGGGCACTGCGTCGTCTTCAGCCTGGTAGCGGATGGTGCGCACGTGCGGATGGCCGAAGCGGTCGATCTGCACGTCCACCGGCACGTCGTACAGGCGCTGGATCAGCTCGGCCGTGATGACCTCGGCCGGTGGTCCGTAGGCCTGCAGCTTGCCCTTGTCCAGCACCACCAGCCGGTCGGCGTACTGCGCCGCCAGGTTCAGGTCGTGCAGGATGGTGACGGTGATCCAGTTGTGCGCGCGGGTCTGCTTGTGCAGGTGGTCCATCAGCACCACCTGGTAGCGCATGTCCAGCGCGCTGACCGGTTCGTCCAGCATCATCACTTCGGGCGAGCGCAGCAGCACCTGGGCGAACAGCGCCATCTGCCGCTGGCCGCCACTGAGCGCGTAGATGGGCCGCTCGGCAATGTGCAGCAGGCCCACGGCTTCCAGCGCGTTGAGCGCCGCCAGCACGGTGTCGTCGTCGACCCGCATGCCCAGACGGTCCAGTCGGCCCAGCATCACCACCTCCAGGGTGGAGAGATCCAGGTCCAGCCGGGTGTCCTGCGGCATGTAGCCGAAGCGCTGGCGCCAGACGGGCAGCCGCTGCTCGCGCTGGTCGTCACCGTTGAGGCGGATGTGGCCGGCGCTGGGATGCAGCTCGCCGAAGAGGGCGCGCATCAGGCTGGTCTTGCCGCAGCCGTTGGGGCCGATGATGGCCGTGACTTCGCCGGGGTGGAACTGCACCGAGTAGCCGCAGGCCACCGGGTGTGTGCCGGCGTGCAGGTGGAGGTTCTCGACTTCAAGCATGACCGCGCCTCCATCCCAGGATCAGCCAGAAGAAGAAGGGCACACCGATGATGGCCGTGACCACGCCGACCGGGAACAGCGCCCCGGGAACGATGATCTTGGACAGCACCGAGGCAGCCGACAGCATGACGGCGCCGCACAGCATGGACAGCGGGATGAAGAAGCGCTGGTCCTCGCCCACCAGCATGCGGGCGATGTGCGGGGCCACCAGGCCGATGAAGCCGATGACGCCGACGAAGCTGATGGCGGTGGAGGTGAGCAGCGCGACCAGGACGAGCGTCTTGAGCCGCAGCTTGGCCACATCCACGCCCAGACTGCGCGCACGGGCTTCGCCCAGGCGCAGGGCGGTCAGCTTCCAGGCATCGGCCATCAGCAGGATGGTGCACACCACGGTGACCGTGCCGGTGATGGCCAGCGACCACCAGGAGCTGCGCTGCAGGCTGCCGAACAGCCAGAAGATGATCTGCTGGTTCAGTTCGGGGGACGACATGAACTGCAGCATGGACATCAGCGACTGGAACAGGAACAGCAGCGCGATGCCTGCGAGGATCAGCGTCTGGGCGTTGACCTGGCGAAACATGGCGATGCCGAACAGCACCGAGGCGGCCAGCATGCACATCAGGAACGCGCCCAGGGGCACGCTGATCAGCGGGTCGATGGAGATGCCGATGACGTCGGCATGCAGGCCGAGCGCGGCGCCCAGACCGGCCGCAGCCGCCAGGCCCAGCGTGTAGGGGCTGGCCAGCGGGTTGTCCAGCAGCGTCTGCATCTCGGCGCCGCCCAGGCCCAGGGCTGCGCCGACCACGATGGCCATCAGCGCCACCGGCAGCCGGAAGTCCCAGACGATGGTGACGAGGCCGTCGGCCGCATCGGGGTGGTCAAAGCCCAGCGCCGGGAAGGGCGGGTGCATCAGGATGTCGATGACTTCCCGGAAGGGCAGCAGCGACGGGCCGGTGAAGATGTCGGCCAGCACGGTGCCCAGGAGAACCAGCAGCAGGATGCCCATCCAGAGCAGCCGGCGAGATTCACGCCGGCGCTGGACGGCCAGAGCCTGCTGCAGTTTCCCCGACGGACTGGCAGGGGAAGGGGCACTCATGCGATCACTTGGCGTCTTTCAGGCCCGTGTAGAACGTGCCGTTGGGCGTGACCGGCAGGTAGCGCTTGTAGAAGCTGATGTAGTTGGCCTGCGGATCGATGTCCTTGAACAGCTCGGGGTAGGCCACCTTGGCGATGTACTGGATCGACGGGTAGTCGGTGATGCTGCGCGAGGCGCCCTGGTACACGCCGTAGATGCGCTTGTCCTTGATGGCCGGCAGGCTGCCCCAGCCCGGACGCTTGGCGTAGCCTTCCAGGCGTTTCTGTGCTTCGGCCTTCTCCACGCCTTCGCCCATCAGCATGGCGTTGGGGTTCTTCTTGGACTCGGTGCCGGAGATCAGGATGACGTCGGGTCGGGAAGCGATGATCTGCTCGGGGTTCAGCGGGCCCCAGTACTCCACGAACGGAGCCGCGATGTTCTCGCCGCCGGCGGTGGTGATCATCGGACCCCACATGTTCTTGCCGTACGAGAAGCTGTATTCGCTCGGTCCCTTGTTGCCGAACTCGACATAGACCTTCGGCTTGGCCTTGCCGGCCTTGGCGATGCGGTGGGTGATGGTCTCGACGGCTTCCTTGTACTCGTGGGCGATCTTCTTGGCACGGGCCTGCTGACCCGTGATCTCGCCAAGGAGCAGCGTGCTGGCCACGTGGTTCTTCAGGTCCTGGTCGTTGTAGTCCACCACGACAATGGGGATGCCCGACTGTTCCAGACGATCCACGTCAGGCCCCAGGCCCAGATACTGCCACTTGGCCAGCACGATCACGTCCGGGCGCAGCGCCAGGGTCTTCTCGACGGAGAAGCTCTGCACTTCCACCTCACCCACGTCGGGCAGGTCCTTCAGAGACGGGCGATGGGCCGTGTGCAGCGCCCAGTTGGCCGGACGCCAGCCTTCCCAGGCCTCGCGCGAGATGCCGACCACCTTGTCGAAGGCCTTCTCGGTGCCGACGGCCATGTAGTCCTCGAAGTAGAAGCCCAGCAGCACGCGCTTGGCCGGCGATTCGATCTTGACCTTGCGGCCCTGGACATCGGTCACTTCCTTCTGGGCAGCCTGGGCGGCACCCATCGACAGCGCAGCGACGACGGCCGCCAGCACGGTTTTGGAGAACGAAACGGTTTTTGCCATGGTTTGAACTGACAAGAGGGTGGAGGGGATGCCGGGCAGGTTCCGGCGCAGGGGAGGCGGCTATGGGGCCGGGGCTACAGAGTCGGCCGGTTCCCGGAATGGGAGCCGTCTGATCGTAGCGTGATGGAAAGACGAATGAAACTCGTCATTTCCCATGATTGCGTATAGTAATCAATGTGATGTTTGTTGTCGGATATGCCATCCGAGATGCTAGGGTTTACCTGAAAAGGGGCGAAGAATCCGGAATTCTCCGGCCTCGGTCAAGCAGGCTTGTACGAACAGTGTTGCTCTGTCAGAGGAGCCGACAAGCTGTGCCCGCAGGCGTCTGTCAATCGGCGTTTGACGGGCAGCAGTCCGATAGGGAATGGGGCGGTTGCCTGTCTTGCGGAGGCTGGGATCAGCCAGCGTCCTTGAAGGCTGCGCCGACGCTGCAGCCAGTGATCAGCCCAGCGCCTGTGCTGCCAGGGCACAGACGGTGGCGGTACGTGCTAGTGGCGCGCTCTGCAGTCCGTTGCCTGCAGGGGCATCGGTGTCTGACCGGCTGGCGGCCAGCCGGATCATCGTGGTGGGCTGGTCCACCAGCGCGAGGCCATGGGCCTGCAGCCAGTCGGCCAGGATGTCGGCATCATGGCCATGGTCCTGGGCGGATGGGCGATCATGCCCTGCCTGAGCCTGAGCCTGAGCCTGAGCCTGAGCCTGAGCCTGAGCCTGAGCCTGAG
>ERZ773057.488-NODE-488-length-16665-cov-7.253462_pt1 | contig 16665 bp, 20 predicted proteins | sample MGYA00580629_ERZ773057 | MGnify/ENA primary metagenome ERZ773057 (study PRJEB29015, sample SAMEA2738143) | human oral metagenome | biome: human oral; feature: human-associated habitat; material: saliva | place: China | collected 2163 ...
CTAGTACGACTGGGCAGTTACAAGCCCATTACCTTTAGGTGATGGGTAGTTGACTGAAAATTTTACTTACACGCTTCTTGAGATCTTCCCAAAGAATACCCAACCAGCACGTATCTATGCACGAGAAAATTATTGGAAAGATGTTTTCAAGACAAGAACCTTCGGATATAACAGAAATTAGTGCTTGCATATACCGCTAGGATATGCTAGTATATAGATACAGGGAACAATTAAATGATTTTGCATTTTTTCTCCAAAAATTATGAAAAGTTTGTTATTCAATTCCCTGTTCTAACTCTCTCCAAAGAATTAGAAAAAGAAAAGAAGGCTTGATAGACCTTCTTTTTTTTCTTGACTTTACTTTCTTTATAACATATAATAAAGACGTAGAAAAGAGGAAAGTGAATGATGAGATTTGTAATCAAAAACTATATCAAGGGTTCAAACGGAGAAAAATTGTACGCCACGTTAACATATTCGATTAAAGACATTTCCGAAGCGAAAGAAAAGATCGCTGAACTGATTAGCATAATCAAATCAACCGATTCCAAAACAAGAGGTACAGGGAAAACCATTAAATTGCTTACAGCATTATTTGATGTTAGCAAAAAAGAAGAAAATGATGAACTTATTGTAAAAGTCTTTCTACCGAACGAAAAAGACGAAACAGAAGCTGATTGTATAGTAAAAATTAGTTGGTGCCTAGAAAACAAGGAGGAATCAGGAATTGATTTTGAGCAGAGTATTTGCGATATTAGTGGGCTATATTTTTCTGATCAAGAAGGAGATTGGAACGGAGAGAAACTTGGGGTAAAAACACCGTTCAAGGAGGCAGTCTGCAACATCCATAAAATTCCATTAAATAAATTTGAAGAATATGCAAGAGAAATTCCAGATACACGGCTAGATAAGGATTCTGGTATTACTTTTTCGGAAAGAGATTACTAAAGAAGGTAGGTAAAAATATGACAGGATTAACGCAGGAAGAACAAAGAAAAAGTAGCCCTTTCACATTAGAGGCTGCCTTAGAAGAAGAACCAGATGTAAACGACGGCTACATAAATGACGCACTTCCGTTTGACAAGTGCTTGAAGGCTGATACACAGGCTGACGAAGAAGAAAAGAAGAGAAAATTATATAGTCAACTAGGAACGGCTAAAGCAACAAAGGAACAAAGCGAAAAAGAAATAAAAGAGTGGTTAGGGACTGACACCATCATTAAAGCGATATTTAAGACAATTTATTCCCCAGCAATAGCGTTCGCAATTTCAGTCGGCACTACAATTTGGCTCTGGAACCCATCACAAAATGACCTTAACACCATTTTACTTGGTGTGTCACTGGCGATTGGACTTTGTGTTTTAGCTTCGATTGCTGATGTAGGATACAACTTTATCCCCACAAAAATGAACGAAAAAGACTACATGATCAAAGAAAATGTTGTCGATTGTCCGATCGCCATAAAAAATAGGTTTCTTTACCATGTGAAAATTGATGAATTATATGGTAGGGTAAACGCAAAAAAGAATTGCTTTGAATGGCTAAATAATGACGGTGAACGTTGTCTGTGTTGGACTTTTGAAGGATCAAAAGATAAAAATGGCTTTGATTACCAGTTAAAGTATCTTGCGGATCAATTAGAAGCTGGAAAGATGTACAAGCTTTCCGACATCATCACCGACAAAGTTAAGAAGAAAGTGAGTGAGTGAAATGACAACAGAGAACAAACATGAAGAATTGAATCTTGTATGTCCACATTGCGGTAACAAAAAACACTTTTACCAGAAAATGTATTATTTTGGTATGTGGGAGTTTCAAGTGAATAACCACGGTGAGTGTGACGACACCTGTGACAACTCCGATATGTACCAGGGTTCTAAATATAAACTCAAAAATGCTTATTATTTCTGCAAGAAGTGCCATAACAAGGTTGCGAAAATTCCAGAAGATAAGCGATACTAAATTAAGAATCAAAAAAGAGAGAGTATAAAAGCTCTCTTTTTTAGTTGCTTAAAAGAAAGTATTATGCTATAATAAGTATAGAAAGGAGGCGAATTACAACCAATGTATAGAACAGACAGAATTTATGTAAATACGCAACATGAAATGTTCCCATATTTTGATACACTTGCTCATAAGGCAAAGAATCTTTATAATGCTTCGTTATTTAGGATCCGTAATGCTTTTACAGCACATGGTAAGACGAATGTGACATCTAACGAAAAAGAAGTTCTTGATGAATTAGCACTTCTTAAAGGTCAAAAGACTTACCGTGTTCTTGGATATATGATGCTAGAAAAAGTGATGAGAGCTACTCAAAATCCAGATTTCTTTGCGGATCTACCGATGCAATCTGCTCAGGCAACTGTAAAACATGCGTGTGCTGATTTTCAAAACTGGTTATCTGCGTTAAGAAAATATAAACAAAATCCTGCTCTATTTACTGGAAAACCACGCATGCCTAAGTATCGTAAAGGTGACATTACTACTCTTACATTAACGAACCAAGATGCCGTTGTTTATGGCAATGAGTTGAAATTGCCTAAAACAAAACAGAGACTCAAAATACGTAAAAGGTGTAACGCAAGATTACAGGAAGTAAAAGTTTGTCCCGTATCGGGTGGTTATGATGTTTTGCTTGTGTATCAGGTAAAAGTTCCATCAGTAAAAGCTGGGACACATTCTGCGGCAGTTGATTTTGGTGTAGATAACACGATGGCGGTTGTAACAGATACTGGCGATAGCATCATCTTTAAAGGTGAATACATTAAAAGTATTAACCAATACTTCAACAAAGAAAAAGCTTATAGAGTTAGTCTTATGAGTAAAGGTAGTGCTACTACTACTCGTGTATGGTCAAAGAAGCTGGATCAGCTTTCTGCATATAGAACAAACTATATCAGGGATTGTTTCCATAAGATGAGTAGACTACTCATGGAGTGGTGCAAATCTCATAAAGTTGGCTATCTTGTACTTGGTTCTAATAGATTCTGGAAACAAGAAACCAACATGGGTAAATGTAACAACCAGAATTTCGTGAGTATTCCGTTTGAAATGCTGAAAACTATGATTGAGCTAAAATCCAATGAATATGGGATTACCGTAATTCGACAGGAAGAGTCCTATACAAGTAAAGCAAGTTTCCTTGATCTGGATTTTATTCCTGTATACAGCAAAGAAGAACCAGATAAAAGGTATCGCTTTTCTGGAAGAAGGATCCATCGTGGATTATACAAGTCAGCAGATGGTACATTGTTGAATGCAGATATTAACGGAGCCGCAAATATCCTAAGAAAAGCTGGTTATAATGTAAGCAACATAAAAATTGCAAAACTACTAGATCCTGCAATTATTCAATTCAAAACTTTAAATTGTAAGTAACCGTGTAGAAACGGTAGAGGTCGTGTGAACCGACCAATGTGAAACCGTAGTGATAGTCTTACAAAAGATGCGTAGCTGCTAAGCCACATAAATTAAAATCATTTAGATAGTATTACAATACGAGAGTACATCTAAGGGATGCCACATCTGAACCACGTGTCAGGTGAGGTAGTTCACTCTTACGCAACAATTGACTTAGACATCTTCTTATTAAGAGATACTGAAATAGAAGTATTAGCAAAAGAAGCTGATCAGAAAAAGAAATTGCAAGACATGCTAAAAACACGTGAAAAGTACGAGGAATTGTCTAAAGAAATCGAAAGAAAAGAGCGTAGCCTGGAGATAGACAAGAAAAAGAAGAAGGAATTAGAAGAAAAGCTATTTGGAAAGGATGAGAAGTAAAATATGGAAAGAAAAGATTTGAAACCAGCAGAAGAACTTGTGTTAAATTTGTATAATAATACACATAAGGATAAGATTGAATTAGAAAAAGTAAAGCGTATTTACTTCGATGATGGAGAAGCGACCATCCTTACATACAGTGATAACCCAGATGCTGTATGTGGAGAAGATAGAGCATACATAAAAACAACATTCACACAAGAAACAGTAAAAGAGTATAATCGGGAACAATATCATCGTGCTATTGAATTGGCAGTTCAAGCAGTCCACGACAACAACGTGTCTTTGCTTCGTTGGTTATCTATTCAAGAGATATATAGCCTTCAAGAGATTTATCACTCATACGGAGATTTATTAGACGAGTATATTACATCTATTGTGTGCAAAGCATCTAATGGATTGGTTATAATTGACACTGATTATGAAAAGATTTTCTACATTGGCGAATATGTATCTTTCCGTGATTTGAAAGGTACCGAACATAAATTAAAGTTTGCATGGTTCTTGTCGCCTGAACTTAAAGAACTGAAGGAATACTTTGCTAATTATAAAAAGGTAAATAGACTTCAGCAAATCGACAAATGCAAAGACGATATCGAGAGATATAAGAAGTGGATTTTAGAAAGCGAAGAAACAATTAAGAAACTTGAAGAAGAAGAGGGCTACGTAGAAAGTCAGGTGTAACATCATGAATAAAGTAATTTCAGCATTCCCAGGCATCGGTAAAACAACATTAGTTCAAACAAACAAAAACTATATTGATCTTGAGTCGTCAGATTATAAGTGGCTTGATATTGATAAGACATTGCCTATTGAAGAACGCAAAGGTACAGCAAAAACAATTAACCCCGATTTTCCAAACAATTACATTAAGAAGATTAGTGAGTTGACGAGCATGGGATTCAACGTCTTAATCTCATCACACAAAGAGGTGAGAGAAGCGTTACAGGCACAAGGCATTAAGTATACAATCGTTTTTCCGTCGTTAGATATGAAAGAAGAAATGATAAATCGCTATTTAAGCCGTGGTAATCAGGAGAATTTTGTAAATCTGCTTAAAACAAATTATGAAAAATTTGTGGAAGACTTGGCTATGGACCCAAACGAAAAAATTGTTTTGAAACATGGGGAACACCTATCTGATGTAGTGAGATAATATTGATAATATACTAGCCAACAAGGTTAAGTTAAGTAATTTATTCACAAGTAAGTGTTACACTGTAATACAATTATAAAAAGGGATGGAAAAAATATGGGAAAGGCAAAAGATACTGCATACGCTTATATCGACGGATCATATAACCATAGTACAAACAGATACGGCTGTGGCGGAATCTTAGTCGTTAACGGAAAAGAATATATCATCAGAAAATCTGGCAATGAAAAAGACGCCATAAAGCTCAAGAATGTTGCTGGAGAAATTTTTGGGGCAATCACTATCATGAAGGCAGCTAGGAAGTTAAAACTAAAGAGAATGAAGCTATATTTCGACTTCAATGGCATTGAAGATATTGCATTAGGCAAAGTAAAACCGAAGCAGAAAAACAGATTTTTACTTTCCTACCGTGACTTCTTTATGGAAGTAAACAAGTACATTAAAATCGACTTCTGCAAAGTGAAGAGCCACAGTGGGATCGAATTAAATAATAAAGCGGACCGATTGGCGAAACAGGCTGTTGGTTTAAGAAAGGAAGTATAAACCATAAAATACAAAAAGAAAGACGAGGAAAATATTATGGGATTTATAGAAAAATTTGAAGAAATTGAAAAAACAAAAGAAGAATTACTTGAACAATTACACAATAAGATTGATTTTGTCCACGAAAATGTTGGCAAAGATTATAGAACGCAAGACGGATGGTTTGATAGTGACTATACAATCGTAACAGGTGCCAAAGAAGAAGGTGAGTTTGTTGTAGTTTCCTATGATTATTTTAGATATACAGATTGCGAAGATAAACTCTATATTAAGAAAGAATTATTAGATATGCCTGAAGAAGAAATATTAAAAAATAAGGACACGTTAAAAGCAGAGCTAGAGGCATACAACCAAAAACAAACAAAGCTATTTGAAGAAGAAAAACAAAGAATATTACAACTCATTAAACAGCGTGAAGCTGCAAAAACAAAGCCAACAAGAGAGGATATGGACGAACGATGATATCAAACACCTTCACAACTGATCAAATACTAAAAGAAGGAAAGGTCGGCGGTATGGAATATACCGTAAAAGATGAACTCCATGAGATTCCAGGCACAAACGGAAAAGTATTTACAGCAGAAGCATTCAGCTTAAAAACAAAAAAGAAATTTTGGATCGGCTGGTTAGATATTACGAAAAAGAAGGATCCATTTTCTGCTCCAGATTTCCTCTCCGATAAATCTGAAGAAGAGCTAATCAAAGAAATGGAATTGAAGAAATAAATAGTTGGATTTCCAACTATTTTCTTTTTGACTATTGACTTATATATACTGTTATGATAATATAATAGTTGTAAGGAAGGAAGACCTCCAAAAAAAACTTCTTTACAAATTTCCATAAGTGCTTGGTTCCTCCCAAAAATTTTACAAGCACTTCCTCCAAATGGAAGACTCCATGACATCGAAAAAACAAACGAAAAAGAAGGGGAAACCCAGAAAGTGCCACATACTATAATCGGCACTTTTTTATTTGCTAAAAAGAAGATAGTGTGCTAGAATAAAAAAAGAAAATAATAAGTATACCCACATGGATTGTTTCTCATCGAGGGCTTATTATATACTATATGCATAAAGAATAACATTTTACATTACATCGAAAGGTAAAAGACATGTCAATTGTAAATAGAGCAATCAAATACAGACTATACCCAACAGAGGGGCAAAAGATATTCTTTGCCAAGACATTTGGATATGTTAGAAAGGTTTACAACTTAATGTTGTCAGATAAAATTGCCAGTTATCAGAATACAGGTGAATTTTGCAAGGCAACACCAGCTATGTATAAGGAAAAGTATCCATTTTTAAAAGAGGTGGATAGCCTCGCCTTAGCGAACGCCCAGATGAATTTACAAGCAGCGTTCAGTAATTTCTTTAGTAAAACACGTAAAAAGAAGAATGGCTTTCCTAAATTTAAATCTTTCAAACGTAGTAAAAGAGCGTATACTACAAACAACAAAGATGGTACCGTTGCAATATTAAAGAACTCTATCAAGTTACCAAAGATTGGAGCCGTTAAGGCTGAGATACATCGTATGCCAGATAAAAACTGGATTCTCAAATCTGCAACGATATCACAGGATCGAGATGGTAAGTATTATGCTTCAATTCTGTTTGCTTTTAAAGAAGAAAAGCCAACGTATAAAATAGACACCAATAATGCTATTGGCTTAGACTACGCCTCTGATGGATTGTATGTTGATAACAATGGCAACGTAGGAACGAACCATAAATATTATCGTGAAAGCCATGCGAAGCTTGCAAAGGCACAACGCAAGTTGTCAAGGATGAAAGGATCCAAAAAACACGAAAAGAAGTCATCCAATTACCGAAAACAACTTCGCAAGGTAAATAAGATCCATCGGCACATTGCAAATCAAAGAAAGGATAATCTACATAAATTATCTACTGAGATAGCCAATCGGTATGATGTTGTATGTATAGAAGATCTCAATATGAAAGCAATGTCTAATAAAGGATTTGGTAATGGCAAGGCAACACTTGACAATGGATACGGTATGTTTCTTCCAATGCTTGAATACAAGTTAAATGAGAGAGGCAAATACTTTATTAAAGTAGATAAGTGGTATCCTTCTTCGCAGCTATGTCATGTTTGTGGAACTTTACATCCTGAAATGAAGGACTTAAAGATCCGCACCATACGATGTGATTGTGGTCTTGTGATCGGACGTGATCAGAATGCAGCAATCAATATCCTAAATGAAGGATTACGTATTTTAGCAGCACAATAAGATAAAAGGCATCAAAGTAGGGATGGAATAGCCCAAACTTAACGCCTGTGGATATCGTGTAAGACGTTTGACCTATACTAACCATGTAGGATAGACGCAGTGGTAGTTGAAGCAGGAAACTTGGCAACTCGTTGCCGAGTAGTTCACTTCTAGCACAACTAATCTTCCTAAACGAAAATTTGAAGAAAAAATAAAAAGAAAAAGAGAGCGTTAAACACTCTTTTTATTTGCTTTATAGAAAGTATTGTGTTATAATAAGTATATAAAGAAAGAAGAGAGAGAAATATGGAAAACAACATTATTGTAAAAGCAAGAAGTTACAAAGAATTTGTCGAGACAACAATCTTGGTTGATAAGATCATCAAGGCAAGAGCAAAGGTTCTCAAGTTACAACCAGATGCTGTAAGAGCTGCGTTGATTCTAACAGAAGGAAATGAGGCTAGAGATATAGCAGAAGCATTGAAAACCAGTCAAGAAAGAGCCACTCACCTGGTTAGAACATTAGAAAAAAATGCAATGATAGAAACAGATAGAACAGCTGGTGGACACATTAAAAATGTAAGACTAACGTCGGTTGGTAGAAAGTTATTAGTAGAACCGATCGAAAAGAAGGTAGCAGCGTTAATAGAAAGAAGAGAAAATGCATGAAGAAGAGAGTTAAAGTGTGTACGATTGAAGTGTATAGCGAAAAAACAAGATTGGTAAGCAATATTAGTAAAAAGAAGAAACCAGAAGAAACCTTTGTTGGCAATAAAAACAGAGTATTACATGATATCAAAAAGTTCCTCAAAGATGCTAACTTTCACGGTTCCGCATTATCTGAATTATTAAACGCCATCAACCATTCCTCAGAGGAATATATTGATAAAAATATAAATAGTGCAGCCACTACTATCCAGGTATTTAATCAAATTACTGGTTTATTATACGAGTTCGACATTTCTTACAATATTGAGGATCTATCAAGTTTGCCATATAGATATAGCATGAACCGAAAAGGTGAAAATCGCTACGAAAAGAGACTGATTCAACAATATGGCGGTGGCAGAGTCGGTAGATACAAACTTGCTCGCAGTAAAGTTTCCACAGGCAAGTTAATTAGCTTATTATCAAGTATTATTGAAACAGAGTTCAAATCAAAGACGCATATTGACGTTGTAACTACTTCTGGTTTGTCTATCACTTATCCAGACGAGATTGTGTTAATACCAGCAGAAAACTTAATAATCAAATTAAGTTTGAGCCAAAGCACAAGAGACTTCTTTAGACGTTATGTGTATATCACTTATAATGGAGAAACAGTTGATTTCTCTTTAAAAGAAGAAGACGAAATAACAGAAGAGTCCATCGAAAGAGTGTTAAGACTTACAGACAAGTTTGATGAGGTCTGCGAAATCGTTAAGAAAGCGTATAACCTGTAGAACATTTAAGTGCCATATAATTGGCACTTTTTGTTTGCTTAAAAGAACATAATGTAGTATAATATGTATATAAAGAAAGAGAGTAAAAATATGATGAGATACAACATGAAAAAGTACAGTCTTGCAGAATATATTGATTCCTTTGATCTTTCGCTTGTTTCTTCCATCGTTTTAGTATGGAAGAAAGGCTTCAATATTACCCCAATAACAACGATGCCTATTTCTTGTAGGCTTCCGTTCCTGACACAAAAGAACTACAAGGCAAAGCTGAAAAGACAAATGGCAGAATATACTAACGAACGTATTCTTGAAGTGAGATCAAAAATCGAAAAATCAGAAGAATACAAGTATGGACAACGATATACAAAAACGGGAATCAAACTGTACTTCGTAATCTAAAAGAAAGAGAGGGAAAAATTATGGACAAAAACAAAGAAACGAAAAACCAGAAGATGGACAAGATAATCAAAGAACTGGAGTCAAAGTCATCTCCGATGTTATTTCTTTTAAGACGCCTATCATTATTTGGCGTTTACATTTCTTCAACGCTTGCCGTCATCTTTAGTTTTGCCACAAACATTAGTAAAATTGAGAGCGTAACAAGTCTTCCTTACATTTTACTAATGATAGCTATATTATCCTTAGCTTCGTACGAAGTTTTAAACAAAGAAATAAAGGATAAATTATTGAAGACTCTAAATACAGCTAAAGATGCCTTAGAACGCCAAAAAATAGACATTGAAGAAACGAACAGTACAACAGTCGTAACAGATGTTGACGGCTTAGAGATTTGTCTAGTAACATTCTTTGCGACAAGCAAAACACCAAACCCGAACATCGTCTTGAAAATTTCGGAAAAGACAAAGCTGATCCTAGTAGATAACCCAGTGGATCCAGATGAGCCATGGATATTACTAAACAAAGAAATGCAGGATGGCAAATTATTTATTAAAAAAGAAGTAATTACAGAAGATGAAGTTAAAAAATTGATGGATCAAAAAACATTTTTAAAAATCATAAACATCAGAAATGAACTACTAGAAAGTGCAGGTCGAAATGATTAAAGATGTAATCGAAAAAATGACGATGGCGAAAAAGGGTGATACACCTGAACAATACATAGAAAGATTAGCCAAGATATCCCAACAGGTAACATTGACACTGCTTATATGTATGCTTGTAGAGGAGCGTCTATATGGGGTATTCAAGAACATTTTGCAATTGATTATCTTTGCACAAGCGGGTTATTTAATCTTTCTCTATTATTGTATGTGCGTGGTACAGAAGATAATCACAAAGGATAAAAAGTAATGAACAAAGAACAAGAAGAAGACAAGCATACAGAGATGGACCTTCTAAAGATGGACCCAGAAATGTTGCTAATGTATTTAAGTAAAAGCTATCCATTAGAAGTGCCTTTATCAGTAGAAGAAGGCAATGGCAATGCAGCTAAGATGATGGCAAAGGCATCTGCTTATTACACTTACCTAATCACAATCAAGACGCACGCAAATCTATTAAAACGAACCCTAAAAAGAAAAGAAGTCGATAAAGATATTATTGAAGACATGCTAATGCGAGAAACGGTGTTTGAAGCAGAAATGACTAGAGCTAAACAAGTCTACGATACAATCTCTCGTATGTTCACAATCAGACACCAAGAAATTGACCAAGAGTTAAAAATGAGTAAATGATGAAGGATAAGTAGAAATTACTACTTATTTTCTTTTAAGCAAATTTTCTATTTGTAAAATATGACATCGTATAGTATAATCTAGTTTAGAAAGAAGAGGATTTATGAGAAGATTTTTAAGTGCTTTATTTATTATTTTCTTATGCACGTCTATCGGATGTGCAAGTAATAAAACAACTACCCTAAAACATAATAGAGAAACGATTACAATCAATTATGAAGATGACAACATCAAGACTGTTGTCTTTTCTACCGATTATCCAACAGACGAAAGAAATTACAATGAAAGTAATGCAGACCAAGTAGCGGAAGAATATAAAGAAGGGTTGGAAAAAGATTATGGAAAAGGATCTATCTTAGATGTTAAAGTATCCATTAAAAATAGCATAATGACAATGGTAACGACAGTTGATTTCGAAAAAGTTCAGGACCTAGCAAAGTTTGGAATCAACTCTAGTTATCCATCATACAAGGAATTTGTCTCATACCTAAAGGAACAAGATTTTAAGTAAAAGAAAGGAAATTTGAATGCAGAAAATTATTAAGAAACTCTTGGCGTTGACTTGTATCGCAACACTCGTAACACCACGCATAGTAAATGCAGAAGACGTTACATCTAACTCTACGAATGCAATAGAGTCGTTTCAAACAACAACAGATGAAGTTACTTACGCCCCAACACAAAATGAGGCAAAACGTTCTTTCAAATACGTAACGGAGTTTTCAGTAAGTGGAACAGAAAAAATTCCTACCGCAAAACTGAAGCTACCAGCGTCAATCTTTACAAAGCGTGACGGTTCTGTTGGTGATACGTTTAAGATTTCTATCCCGTCCAAAAAGGAAGTTGAAGACGCAACTGCCCAAGGTGAAGAGGTGACATCACTATGGATGTATGAAATTATTGATGGAGAAGTTGTTATCTCAAATAGACGTCCAGTTCCATCTGGTAAGACATACAACTTTGAATACGCCTACCAATTAACAGATAAGGCTAGCGAATATGCAGATATGTCAATGTCAGCAGAACACGTAAACGCAAAGGTAGAGCTTGATACAGCAGGAGGACAGCTAACATCTTCAAATGAGTTACAACAGATCACAATCAACACCTACGCAAACATTGAAGGCGTAAGGGGAGCCATTGTAGGGGATGTATTCAAGGAATGGGATGACGCTTGGGGAGAAAAGCCAGCTGATGCAGATGCATACTTCTATTCCGAGCTGCAGTTTAAATCGGTAACAAGAGGTAACCAACCATATAAGTTTACAATCGAGTCTACGGCTGTAGATGCAAACGATAGTTCAAAGACTTATGTTCCATACAAATACAATATTGGAACAAATGGCTGGGTCGATAATAATAGTGAAACAAACAGCTATCAGTTTATCGACAGAATCGATTCTATTCTCTATAGATTTCCAAAGGCAGAATATGAAGACGATCAGACAGTTTCAATTAAAACAACGAATAAGTTTATTGTAGAAGGTATTGATCACCAGGATGAGCCAATGGAGCAAACAACAGATGTGGATGTAAACTACTTCAAAGACCCATGGTCTGTCAAAGAGGGAAATTTCATTTCTCTTCAATACGGAGATAATATCTTCCGTGTAGACAAAGACAGCATCCAACAAAACTGGAGTTCAGTAGGCGTAAAGTTAAACGAATACTCAAGATACGATTTACAGGATTTCCAGAGCGGAAAGCTAAACACATACGGTAATCTTGATTTTGGATACTACATTTACGGAATGCCTGAGTATTTCACAGTAGAAGAAGGAAAAGAAAAACTTCCAGAAAACTATTTCAAGCAGAATGTTATCTACGAACAATTCGTAGATGGAATCAAGCTGAAAGAAATGGGAGGTGTCATTGATAACTTAACTTCTGAAGATTATCAAATCCAAAATGTTGCATTAAACGCAAGATTTATAGATGCAAAATATGATTCTACGTACAATAAATTTAAACCAAATCCATTTTTCACACCAGAAAATGCTTTTGTAGAGGTATATGCAAAATATGATAATCAAAGTTCAGAATATGTCCATGTCGCAGACTATGATGTAGCAAAGAATCAATACAACATCATAAAAGAGGGACTAACTTCATCTGGCAACAACCTGAAGTTTGACAATAATGTAATTGCATATAAGTTGATATCCAAAAACCCATACTACTTCACTGAGATTCTGGCTGGATCAAATTATGAGTTAAAGCATTCTCCAAAGGTTGACGCCTTTGTTGCCAACAAGGAAGACATCATTGTCCAATCCGAAGTTCATGGTTACATGAGAAAAACAAATGGAGAAGAGATCTTCAACTATACGGCACCATTAGAATACGATTTTGCAAGAAAGACACAGACCGATGAAAGAATTCGTAAGAACGTTGCAGAAGTATTAAATAATCGTATTAAGAAGCAATATGAATTAACATGGGTAATCGACACTGAAGAAACAGCAAGAACATCAAGTACAGACGTATCATCAATCCCACAAGACGGTGGTAAGTGGTTTGATTTAATGCCAGCAGGCTTAATCGTTGATGAAAATAATGTCACATTAGAAGAAAAAGATGGCAGCAAGACATACAACGTTACAGTAAAAACGAAGCAAAACTATAGAAACACAGGGCGTACACTTGTTATTTTCGAAACCTCCGATCAGATGGAACATCCAATTCTGAAGTTTAAGACATTATTCCCTTATGATAACATAAGAGATTACGGAGGAAACATATACAACCCAGTTGCTTTTGAAACTGGCAATAGTGCTATTACTGACGGAACAGCTGACGATGCCTCTATTCTTAGATCATATAAAGAAGAAATGAGTAACCTAACAACAGATAAGGGAAATAGGTTCATCTATGCAGATACAACATATAACCTATCTACACTTGTATATTTCTCATCTGGTCTAAAGAAGCTTGTTAAAAATTCCACGGACGGAAAGTTTACAGCGGATACAGTTGTAGCTCCAAATGAAGACTATTTCTATAAGCTGACTTTCGCAAACTCAGCAACTTCAAACACAAAAGACATTATCTTGTTTGATAATATTGAAAAATATACAACTCCAGATGGTGCCAAACCTAATTGGAGAGGAGTACTTCAATCCGTTGATACAACACAAATGGAGCGACTAGGATTTGCCCCAGTGCTATACGGTTCAACAGAAGACATTGACCTAGAAACACTAAGAGGTCTAACACCAGAAGAAAAATTAGAAAATTTCACAAGATTAGATGCGAACTCAGATCTTTCAACAATCAAAACAATTGCAATTGACTGCAGAAGAAAGAGTGATAACTCGATCGGATATCTTGGAAAGTCACAATCACTTGTTGCAATACTGAATATGAGAGCCCCAGAGAATCTCCCAGTGATCGAAACAGCATATAAGAACTATAACGTTGTTTATGCTAATGCAACCGCTATTGGAGAAGCTGGTGCAGAATCATCGAACTATATCTTCAACGGATATACAACCACAACGTATAAGATCATGGGCAACTTCCAATTAAATAAGCAAGATGCTACAACAAAGAGACCTATCCCTGGAATCCAGTTTAAACTAAGTGGTAGAAGTGCTTATGGCGAGTATGTAGATGAGATCAAGCTAACAGATAGCAAGGGCATCATTAACTTTAAGAAGATTCCAGTTGGAAAGTATACTTTGACAGAATACGAAACAACTCCAGATTACTTCTTAAACGAAGAAAAGCACATTATTGAGATCACAGAGAATGGAAGAGTGTTAATCGACAATAAAGAAGTTTCAGAAATCACAATCCTTAATACTCCTCGTGTTCATGCAAATATTGTATTTGAGAAGAAGACATTCCCTAATAAAGAAGGAATTTCTGCCCCAATCGAAGGCGTAGAATTCACACTATCTGGTACATCGGATTATGGAAACGATTTAATCGAAAAGGTAACATCGGATAAAAATGGTAAGGTTATCTTCAAGAATATCGAAAAGGGAACCTATAAACTCAAAGAAACAAATACACCTAGAGAGTTCATGAAGTTAAAAGACGAGTTAGAGGTTAAGATTGATGATTATGGTGTCGTAACGATTATAAATAAGGCAACAAACACAAAGATTGACACTGTATTCAATTACAACAGACTCGCTCGTGTAGAGTGGTACAAACTAAATGGAGAAACAAATCAGCCTATATGGGGAAATATCAGCTTCCAAATTACAGGCACAGACTATGAGGGCGTGCCAGTAAACACAAAGGTTTCTCCAGACTATGGAACGGGTAAGGTAAGTGTAAATATTCCAGTAGGAACTTATACAATTAGAGAAAACCAAGACCCTGTATCAAACGATAAAAAGAAGTTTGTACAGGATCCAAAGGAATATACTCTAGTCGTAAACAATGATGGAACGTACATCCTGGATATGGAACAAGTTGATGGCAAATATGTTGTTAAAAACATGCCAGCCGCAACAGATTCGCTCGTCATCACAAAGAAGTGGGTAAATGGAAATCCAGATGGATATGTCCCAAAGATTAGAGTTTATACAAACCTTGATGACGCAACAAGTTCTGCTTCAAAACAACAGGCGGAAAATAATACAGGTGACAATAGTCACGAAGAGATCCCAGAGCCAGCAGAACCAGACGAGGGACTCTAGGACAAGGAAAGGGAAGAAAAATGATAAAGAAAATATTGAAACTATTTATAGCAGCATTATTTATCATTACTCTATTGCCTAGTTCGGTACACGCAGAAGAAGGAAGTGGTAGTAGTCCTATTCTTTCTTCTGAATTACCACTAGCTGCACATGGAGAATTAAAGATATCGCTACCTCTGGACCAGTTTTCAGACGGAACAGCGACGACAGCAAAGGTAGAAGTTTATGAAGATGGATACACAAGGCTTGTAGCTGGAAGCGGAAATTTAGAAGCAATAAAACCAGCTTGGGTTCTTGGAGCTTTTGAACAAATCAACCAGGATAGAGAAACGAAGTATCCATGGTTCAATGGAATTTCAACTTTAGACTTTGATAAAACAATAGGAATCTGTCCAAGCGATTATATTCCAGGTCACACTCTAAATGGTTGGGCTTGGATCTTCTTCAATAGATTGATGAATGATAACATAAAAGAAGTTTCACCATACGTTGGATCCGCTGCCATGATTGATTTATCTCATGTAACAGTATTGGATGCAAAAGGAAGAACAGAGACTCCAGATGGAGCCAACTTCTCTGATTATGTAAGTCTAAATTTTCTGTTTAGAGGGGCACGTGCAAGAAAGATAAAATTTGGAGAGAATTGGTCCAAGTTGAAGTTTGGTAACACTGAATCAATGTTTGCAAGAGCCACCGTAAAAGAAATCGAAGGCTTGGAAAACTTAAAGATGCAACCAAGAAATGCTAGAGAGATGTTTGCGTTGGCTTGGGATCCAAATAACAATGGCGAAGACTCAACAGCAAATCTTTCCTCATTAGACCTTACAGAAGTAACTCGCATTGATTCCATGTTTAGTGGCTCTTCAATTGACGTTAAAGATTTATTTTCAAGACAAAGAATATCAAAAATAGAGAATGCGAACTTTGCATTCCAATTATATAAAAATACGAAGCATGTGATTGATCTAACAGGAATTACACAAGAAAACATCAATCCTTCATCATATCCTGACTACGGAGGGTAAAACAATAGTTTTATAAAAACAAAAACTATAAACTCGATGTAAAACCCCCTTACTATAGCAATATAGTAAATGCTTAGATTTAAAGCTTGGAAAGCTTAAAGTTCTTCTTAACTACAGCATAGCTGGAAACGGCAGGTGCG
>ERZ773057.491-NODE-491-length-16601-cov-5.498791_pt1 | contig 16601 bp, 23 predicted proteins | sample MGYA00580629_ERZ773057 | MGnify/ENA primary metagenome ERZ773057 (study PRJEB29015, sample SAMEA2738143) | human oral metagenome | biome: human oral; feature: human-associated habitat; material: saliva | place: China | collected 2163 ...
ATTATTATTTTTTATATCTTTTTTATTACTGTGACATATCTATTGTAAACCTATAATTGGGCTATTTGATGTGTTTTAGGTTTTTTGATTGTATTCTGTTAATTTAATGAAATTTTTTGTACTTTTTTGTTTCTTTTACAATTTATTGTCTTTTTGTTGTACGTGAAAAATGCCATATAAAGTCTGATTTATATGGCATTTTGCTTTAATTCTATCTATCTTCAATATCTATAGTATTATCTGTTTGTCCTTTTTGTATCTCTTCTTGTTCTTTTTTCTTTGATTTTTCTGTGTTTTCTTTCTTTTTCTTAAAATCTACTTTACTAAAACTAATATCGCTAAATGGATTATAGTCTTCGTCTATTTCTTTTAGATTTTCTATTGTTGATATATATCTTTCTCTATATAATTGTCTTTCTTCTTTTGAAAATAATAAATTTAATAATACTTCCATTTTGTCATTTTCGCTTATATCTTTTTTTAGATATTCTTTTAAAGATAATAGTCTTTTTTCTTCATTACTTTTTATTGGATTTTTTTCTATTTCTGCTAATTTTTCTGCAATTTCTACTATTCTTCCATATAATCTGGCATTTTCAATCCAAGTGTCTGGATCAATTGTTCCGTTTGATATTCTGAATTCAATTGTGTCTTTTCCATTATTTATATTCCATAAATTTAGTCCACAATATCTGCTTCCTTGTGCTTTTTGAACTTTTTCTATAAATGAGTCCAAATCTTCTTCATTTTCTAAATTTATGCTTCCTTTTTCTATTGCTTTATTTATTCGTGGTGATATTGGTCTTGCATATTCTTGTAATGAAAATCTTGGTACAATATTTTTTGCGTTACTCATTTTACATATAACTTCTTCAGCATTTCCCCATATCTCAAATAAATTTATGAAGGCTTCTTTACTTTTTAAATAGTTTGCTCCTATATGTATATGTCCTCCACATCTTTCATTTGTTTCATTTCCACATCTTTGTAACATTGAACATATAATATAAAGATCTTCTATGTCTTCTTCATTATCTGTTAATATTGGTGATACTACCTCAACGCCACGTTTTAAAGAGGCATCTGATTTTGTTTCCCATCCTATTTCTTCTTCGCCTTCTCTTCTTTTTAAAAGTTTCTTTATTCTTATTATTGGTCTACTCATTGCACCTTCAGATTCTATTTCCATGCCTATTGTCATATTTTCGTCTAGTCCGATTTTTGAATACTTTTGCGATGGTTTTTTGAAAATTTCTTTTATTTTTTCTCTATTGCTTAATGACATCTGTATTATAGTTGCATTTAAAATATCCTCTGTTTTTTCTAATTGCTTTAGTTTTATTTCATCATCATTTAATGTTGCTATTATTGTAGAAATATTTGTTTCATTCGTTAAATTTGATTCTCTTAATTGTTTTAGTCTTTGTTCATCACTTTCTAATGTTAATATTACTTTGCATGTTAGTTCTTCATTATTTGAGTTATGTATATATTCTATTTTTTCATTTTCATCTCTTATTGATCTTATTATTGCATCTTGTATAAATGGACTTTTTATTTTTGATAAACAATTTAATCTATATTTTTCATCTAATGTTAATATTGCTCGTTTTCTATAATTTTCATCTTTTATTGATTCTATTGCTGTTATTTTTCTTTTTATATTTTCAATACCTTCAATAAGTACTGTTGCTAGCCTTTCATCCTGAAGAATGCTTATTAATCTTAATCTTTGGTCATCAGTTTCTATTTTTAAATTCTTTAAAACTTCTTCTTGATCTGTTGGAAATTTAAGAAACTCTACCGCTTCAATCTTTTTTTCTATTGATGAAATACTTTCTACAACCTCTCTTTGACTAAAGTATGTTAAATATTTTTTCATTGCATCAATTTTTATGTCATCTGATTTCATTGTTACTATTATATTTACTTTATCAAATTCATTAAATAGCTCTAATAATGCTACTTTCAAATGATCTGATTTGATGCTTTTGGCTATAATAAAATTATTATACTGATCTTCTCTATTATGTATTATGTAATTTAGCTTTAAATCATCTGATTCAATTGTTGCAATTATTTTTCCTCTATCTTCTTCGTGTATTTCTTCAATCATTTTTAATTTTAGATTATCACTTTTTAGACTTTCAATAAGTATTCTGATGTAATAATAATTGGTTTCATTTTGTATTCTCTTTATTTTTTCTTCATCTGACAAATTTCTTAATCTTTCTTCAATTTCGTCCATTACATTTTCCTTTTTAATTATTTTCTAGATATTTTTGAATTATTTCATTTGCAAATTTATTAACGATTATATAATTATCTGTTATATTTTCCTTATTAATATATTTTCCGAATATATTTGCATTTGTTTTTTCTAATAGTATTATTTTATTAAATTTTAACATTGATAATATGTATGTAATTTCATCATATAAAATAAATGCTTCTTTGTCGTAATTTTGCGCTTTTTCTTTTATATTGCATATTTTTATATCATCCTGAATTGTATTTGCGATTGCTTTTTTTTCAAGCTCACTTTTTTGTTCAGTTTCTGACATATTATAATATTTTTCGTTTATAAATCCTTTTATCAGACTTTCTATGTCATTATATTTATATTTTTCTTTTCCTTCTATTACAATTAGATTTTCCATTATTTGACCTCTATATATTTTTTGAATATAAAAAACTGTATATATTATTATTTTATACAGTCTTTTTGATTATTATGTATTATTTGTAGATATTTTATTAACCTGTTTTTCTACATTATTTGATGATGTTATTGTTACTCTTTTTTGTAAGATTATTTCCATCTCTCTTCCTGATTGATATTTTACTTTTATAGTATTGCCTCTTGTGTCTTGTGCTGCAAATTTATTTTCAGTTTGTTCTATTCTTATATTATATCCTGATAATTTACATTTTTCGACATATTCTATATATTCTTCTTTAGAAGTGTTTTCTACATACACATCAATTTCTCTTGAATTTGTTTTATAAATACTACCATATATTGATTTTGGCTTTGGTAACATTTGTACAATATCTGTGTTTGGCCATTTTATTTCTTTGAGTTTACTTGGTGTTGTTACTTCTATTTTTAACATTTTTCTTTTTTCATTATATTCTAATTCTATTTTATTATTTTCTTTATCATAAGCTTCAAAACTTTTGTCTACTATTTTTTCATCATAATTAAATTTTTGTCTGCATTGATTTATATATTCATTATAATTTTGTGGCGTCATATTTGTAATATATAATAACAATCTATTTTCAGTATTTGTTGCTACATATCCTTTATTGTTTTTTGGTAATTTATTTAAAATGTTACCTAGTTTTAGATTTTTTAAGTTTATCGTTTGATTTTTTTCTTTTTGTGTAACTATTGTTCCTGTTGTTTTTAATGCATTTTGTGGCATTAAAAAAATTATTGCTACAATTAAATTTGATAATACAATTACAGTAATTAATACTGGGAAAAACCATTTTTTCTGAAATAATTGATTTTTTTCTACATTATTTTCTTCCATATATTCTCCTATAAAATATAATTAAATTCTTTTAATATTTGATTAACTTCTTTTTCTTTACTTTTGTCTATTTTAGTAATGATTACTGTTTTGCCATTTTTTATAACTATATATATTTTGTTGTTTATTTCTGCTTTAAAGTAATTATATTGTTTGATTTTTATGTCTTTTTCAACTTTTTTGTTTGATTCTTTTTCTATTGTTTCTTTCTCTTTTAAGAATACATTTTTTAATGCGTCTTCATCTGTTTCTGCTTCATAAAATTTTATGTCATATACCTGGTCTTTTGATATTGCTGTATATGCAGATTTTAAATATTTTGGACTTTGTTCTCCTATTATTGATGAAATATAGTATCCTTTATCACTCATTTTTTCCTTAAATTGTTCTGCTGTTATTTCTTTTTTTGAATTTACATTTTTGACCATAATTGCTTTTGCTGTAATTATTCCTACTACAATTATTCCTATTACAATTAGTGATATTAAGATTTTTTGTAATAAATTGTTCTTCATTTGTATCTCCTTTTAAATTTCTTGATTATTTACATATTCAATGCATTTTTCTAGTATCAATTTTAACCTATCATTTTGTTTTGTTAAATATAAAAATCCTATTAATGCTTCAAATGCTGTTGAATACATGTATTCTTCTACTGAGGCATGTTTTGGCAGATGATGACTTTGTGTGTTTCTTCCTCGACGGACAATGTCTTTTTCATCTTCTGTTAAAACTTCTTCATTTAATTTTTGTAATAAGTTTGCTTGTGCACTTGCTTTTACAAATTTAATTGAGTTTATGTGCATTTTATGTGGATTTAAGTTTGTACTATTTGCTAAATATGTTCTTATGTATTGTTCATATACACTGTCTCCAACATACGCCCAAGTTAGTGGTGACATCATCAATATTTCTGTTTCATTTTTTGTTATGTTTTCTTCTTGAAAATCCAATATTTTATCTCCCTATTTTACTTTTTCAATTGTTATTCTACCAATTTTGCCTGTTTGAAATTCTCCTAATATTATATCTGCTACTTTTTGTTCATTAATTCTTCCACCTGATAATATTGCTCCTCTTTTTCTGGCAATTGCTTCTAATACTTGCATTGTACTATCAGTTTGTTCATATCCATAATAATCGTCATCTTCTGGTGTTTCTTGATTTATTATATCATTAATTTGTATATCATAGCGCTTTTCTAAATTTTCTTGATAATTTTCTATTAGATATTTTAGCAAATAGTATGCTACTTCGACTTTATCTACTGCTGCTGATCCAATTGAATTCATGAATGCTAAGTGCAATGTTACTTCTTGATCATTTAATTTTGGCCATAACATTCCTGGTGTATCCATAATTTCAATCTTGTCATTTACTTGTATCCATTGTTTCTTTCTGGTTAATCCTGGTCTGTTTCCTACTATTGTTGAAGCTTTTCCTGAAAATTTATTTATAAATGTTGACTTACCTACGTTTGGAATTCCTAGTATCATTACTCTAATTTTATGGCCTGTTCTTCCTTTTTCTATATATTTTTGACTTATTTCGCTATATACCTCTGTTATTGCTGATGTTACATTACTCATTCCTTTTCCTGTTGTTGCTTCTACTGGTATTGCTTTTATGCCTTTTTCTTTATAGAATTTTACCCACTTATCTGTTTCTCTTTCATCTGCTACATCTGCTTTATTTAAGACTATTATTCTTTTTACTTTTCTTGAGTATTCTTTTACATCTGGGTTTTGGCTTGATAATGGTATTCTTGCGTCTACTATTTCAACTATTATATCTATTATGTTTAAGTCTTCTTGTATTTGTCTCCTGGTTTTTGCCATGTGACCTGGATACCAGTTAATGTTTACGTCTGGTGAATTTTCTTTTTTGCTTTCCATATTTACTCACTTTCTTTATTTATTTATTAGTTCAATTCATATTTAATCAACAGAATTCTTTAATATTGTTACTATGCTATCATATATATATTCATTTTCTTGATTTTTATTATATTTTTTTCCATCAATAAACAAACCATCTTCGTAATAATCATATTTTCCTGATATATCACTATTTTTTAGTTCTTTTAATAATTTTTTTAATTCGTTCATTTCACTTTTACTTAATATTCTATTGTCTTTCCTTGGTATATAAACAAATCCACTTCTTTTTAAATATATTCTATAATCTAACACATCTATTCCCGTCATTTCATACTGTGGAGAAACATTTTCTTGATAGCAAATCCAATCATTTATATAATATTTATATATTGCCATTATACTTATAAATGCACTTATTATTATAATTATGATTATTGCTAATTTTATTTTTTTGTTATTCAAGTTTATTTTCATATTTTTTCAACTCTTTTTTCATTAATATTTATATGTTATATTTTGATCTATCCAATCTAAAATTTCTTTATTGGCGCCTTTTAATTCATAATATGAAATTTCTGCTACTTCATAATCATGAATTTGTTTGATTTCGTTTTCTATTGATGAAAATTTACTTTCTTTTGTTCTAAAGTCTAGTTTATATTCATCGGTTTTTTCAATTTTATTATTCCACCAGAAGCTTGAATTTACCACGCTTATGTGCGCTCCTGCAACAAGCCTTTTTTCTAATAGAGTATTTATAATTTTATCTGCTATTTCTTTTTTGTCGCAATATGTTGTTACTACAATATATTTGTCCATTAAAATTCCTTTCATTTTATTATCTTTTTGGTTTTGAATAGAAATATTTATTTAATTTTGGATTTTTATTGTTTTTTCTTATATATTCTAGTTTATATCCCATTTTTTCATAAAATTTTGGTGCTTAAAATTCGTATGTTGTCAAATTGTAATTGTCAAAATCTTTATTTTTAAATAATTCTTCTACTTTTCTTATAAGAAGTGTTCCTATATGTTGATGACGGTATTCCTCTAATACAATAAAGTCTCCAATATGGACTTCATCATAATAGTAGTGTCCATTAATTATTCCAACTATTTTGTTGTTATCTTTTGCAATCTTCACTTCCTATCTATATTTCATAATAATATATGTTTTCAGGTAAATTTAATCTTTTATATACTCCATCTTTAATGTATTTTCCACCTATATGTTTATAAAAATCATTAGATGGGTTTTCTTTAAGACAGGCTATAATCATTTTATTACATCCTAATTGTTTTATTTCTTTAATTGCTTCTTCTACTAATTTTCTTCCGAATCCATTACCTTTATATTTTTTTATTATATATAAAGCAAAAATTTCTCCACAATTTTCAAATTGCTCATCTTCAGATACCCCAAATTTTACAAATCCAACAACTTCATTATCTATTTCTAAAACAAATTGATGATTGTTATTTACATCAAATTTCTCATAAGACATTTTAACTCTTTCATTTTCATTATATTTTAATTCTTCTAAAAACGAATCTGGAACAATACCTTTATAAGTTTCATTCCAAGCTATTGTTACAACATGAGCTACATCTTTGCAATCTTTTTTTTCTTTTTTTCTTATTAAATAATTCATATAACTTCTCCTTTACTTGAATCTAACATATACTCATCCATTTTTGTGGAGACAAATAAAAACTATTTTTTCCTGCCTCATTTTCAAAGGTCTCGAATTCGATACCTTTGAAATTTGGATTATGCATCTGTTCCCATAGCCCTAAAAATGATACAACATTTTTGTTTCTCATCCATGTTTGTACTGGTATTTTAGGTTCTTCCGGGTTAGCATATCTGGCTAAATCAGTTAGTGACATATAATTACTTCCATTAATTATTATGATATTAACCTATTATTTTTTACTATTAATTCTTCTTTCAAATATTTGCCTCCCTCTCAGGTTTATTAAATCACGAAAGATATCAATTTTATTGTCTTTTGGGTTTTGAATAAAAATATTTATTTAATTTTGGATTTTTATTGTTTTTTCTTATATATTCTAGTTTATATCCCATTTTTTCATAAAATTTTGGTGCTTGAAATTCATATGTTGTCAAATTATAATTGTCAAAATCTTCATTTTGAAATAATTCTTCAACTTTGTTCATAAGAAGTGTTCCAATATGTTGATTACGATATTCCTCTAAGACAATAAAGTCTCCAATATGAACTTCATCATAATAGTAGTGTCCATTAATTATTCCAACTATTTTGTTGTTATCTTTTGCAATAAAATTAAAGTTTTTATAATTACACTCTAATCCATTTTTTTCTGCATATTTATTAAATTCATCATCAATAATTATATATATTTCTTCATTTGATTTTTCTAGATATTCTATTTGTACCATATTTTCTCCTCTTTAATTATCAGTTAATATCATACCATATCCTAAATCTGCGTCGATTCTTTTTATAAATCCGAACTTTTCATAAAACTTTTCTTTATTTTTTGATGCTCCAAGATATACTCTTAAATCGGAATTTTCTTTTTTTATTTCCATTATTTTATCTAATAACTTATGCATTACAAGTGTTCCTATTTTCTGTCCTTGATAGCTTGGTTTTACCATTATGTCTTGTATGTACAGAAAACATATTGTATCTCCTATAATTCTTCCGTATCCAACTATTTCATCGTCATCGTATACGCTTATTGAATAAAATGTATTTTCTAATGCTCTTTTGGCTATTTGATTATCATAAGCTCCCCAGCCTACTTCATCATATAGTTGATTAAATTCTTCAACATTTTGTACATTTTCTTTTATTTCTAACATTGGATCTCCTATTTATAAATTATATTTTTCTTTAATGAGTTCATAGGCTTTTTTAATGTCTTTAAATTCTTCTAAATTTATTCCATAGCTTTTAATTTCTTCATACATTTCTTTTTTTATTTTTAATATTTCATCATCGTTTATATCTGAAAAGTCATTATTATTTTCATATTCTATTAATAATCCCATTTCTTCAACATCTTCTAAGATTAAAGTTATTTTTCCGTTTGTAAAATCATTAAAGTGTTGTTTTTTTCTGATTAATTCTTTATATCCTATTTTTTTTAATATTTCCATCATACTATCGATGTCTTCTATTTGTGTTTTAATTATTTCTTCTTTTACGATTTCATTGTTTTTATATTTCTTATCTTTGAATACTAAAAATTTTCTTTCTGGTCTATATTTTCCATAGTGATGTCTTACTAATAATGATTTATTCAATATTTCTAGAATATTATTTTTATTCAATTTTTCTATTTCATTTGAAAAATATATATCTGACCCATATTCGTCTGTTACTTGTTTGAAGCCATGTTCTATTAATTTTTGTTTTACCGCTTCTTTTGAATCTCTTACTTTAACTGTTAGTTCTATTGTTTGCATTTTATTCCCCTTTTAATGCATAAATTTATTGAATTCATTTATATTATAACATATTTACACAATTTTTCATATAAAAAATGAGAGCTACTTGAGCTCTCAAATCACATCTTCATCTGCTTTGTTATTCCTCCGGCTTTGCTTCAGCTACCGGAAATAGTTTACTTGCTTCTTCTTGATTAAGTGGAATGATTTCCACTTTTTCTGGTACGATGCACTCTATACTGAATGCGACAGTCTCCTCACCTTCTTTATACAAATTGGTGAAAAAGAGAATTGTTAACTTTCTACCTGCTGCCCTTTCTAAGCTATAGTCTATTATGTCTTGGAAATATATATAGCTAAAAAGTGGAGAAAATTCAGCGTATTTTTTCTCCTTAGAGACAACCTGAATTTTCGTTATTGGAACATCACTTTTAAATGTGATTCCCTGGGAGTCTATTAAGGTATCTCTGCTCTTTTTGCTTTCTTTAAGCATCTCGATATGAGAATCAATTCTCCACTTTTCGAGATTTGCTTCTTTTACCCGTTTTTCGGACTTTTCGACCCCTTGTCCATGCAGTGTTTCCCATAATCTGTACTGCTTTGTATCATGGGATGTCCATATCCCTTCGGGCATTGCATATACATTTTGTGGAATTGCTAATGCAAAAAAGAATAATATAACTACTAAAAAAATCCTATTTTTCATGTTCTTCCTCCATGATGTCTGATGTGATTCGAAAGCTCTAAGTATGAATATATTGTACTACTTTTATACTTATTTGTAAATATTTATGTTAATATGTGCCTTATGTATTATAAATAAAAAGAGGGATAGCCAGTGACTAATCCCTCATAAATGTCATATTCAGATTTGAAACGCCCACAAATTTGGGCACAATCACTTAGTCCTGCATACTTGGACTGTGATCGTCTCCCATTCCTAATGGACATGGGGGTACAGTTTCCTCTATAGCCTTGATTTTTTCATCAGGCTTAGAAGATTTAAATTGTTCCGATGGTTTCGGTTCAACTGTTTCCTCTGGTTTTGGCTCAACCATTGGAACGATTGTATATTTAACTCTAAGGATTTCTCTTGTGCCATCTTCATCGGTATATAGGATTAAGGTCACTTCTCGACCTTCGAAATCCTTGAACCAATTCGCCAAATCTTCGTTATATACATACGAAAACTTCGGACTAAAATGGCTTATGATTTTACCATTATACGCCAAATTTACTCTTGCGATTTTTAGCTCAGATGACCATGCCAGTCCCATGTCATCTACTTTTATTTGCTTTCCGTGGAGATTTTTTGAAATATTTTCTATCCTCTCCATCTCTTTGCCTTTTGCTTCGGCAACTCTTGACTGCTTCGAAACATATCCACTTTTGGCATATGTTCCTACGTTTAAGAAAAGCATTGCTGCAATAAACACTATCACAACCATACACTTCAATGCTCTTTTCATTTTTTCCTCCTATATCTGAATATGACATTTTAGAAAAACAAGCATTAAGCTTTGTAATATATATGTTACAATATTTTTACATATTTGTAAATATTTTTTAATGTTTTTCTACTGGATTTCTGAGAGTTTCTTCAATACTCTTGATTGTACTTCTAAATAATAACTTAATTCTTCTGAAGTTAAATCATGTGTATCATCATATTTATCGAATTTATCTAATTTATTTTCTTTTTTCGTACTCATATATCTTTCCCCCTTTATTATATTTATATGAAGCTTCTTAAACCTTATTTTACTATATATATCAATATATTTTTTATTAATTATTATTTCGTCAAAAAAACTTCCACGAGGTGGAAGTTTAATAATTATTTATTTATTTTTTAAAAATTCTATTAATGCTTGTTTATGATATGGTAATTTTAATTGATTCTTTGCTTCATTTATTGACATTTTTACTAATTTTGATTCTAACTCTAATGGCTCTATGATTTTGTCTGAAATTTCTATTCGATATATGTGTGTCAGTGATTCCATATCTCTATTATCTCTAGTTTTCCAGTAACAATCGATATCACAAATTTTATTCATGGCTATTATTTCTAATCCAGCTTCTTCTAAAGCTTCTCTTTTTAGCGTTGTTTCTTCAGTTTCATTTAATTCTATACCACCACCAATTAATGATATATCCTCGCATTTTTTGGTTAAGTATAATTCTTCATTTTTTAAATATATTCCGAAAACAGTTTCGCGAAAATAGTATTTTTTATTTGCATCTTTTTCACCAATTAATATCATTTTAATTTCTTCTTTCTTATTTATAAATCTGTATAATATAGAATTTCTTTGTTTAGTTTTTTGGCATAATTTATTTCTAGTAATGTGCTTTCTCCGATATAGTTTTCTATATTTACTACTAATATTGAGTCTGACATTTCAATTCTTTTAAAATGTTCGTTTTTTAGTAATTCTTTTTGTTGTTTGTTTATTATAATGTTTTCAGTTACTTGGTAGATTGGTGTTAGTATACAGTATCCTCTTAATGCAAATTTTTCTGCAACTTTCATCATCTCTTTTTTATATCTCATACTACCACAAATTGTTATTACCTTCATGATTATCTCCAATTTTGTTATTAATCTTTTATTTTTATCATTGTTCCATTCACTCTTTTATATTTTCTATTTTTATTTATTTCAATTTTATTAATAATTTCTTCTTCTAAATTTTTGCCTAATATTTCTGATATTCCTAAAAGATATATTGCTATATCTGCTAATTCTTCTCCTAAATCATCTTTATTTTTTCTGTAAGCATCATATGCTTCTGATACTTCTCCATATAATAGACAAAATTCTTTATTTATGTCTGTTGTATTAAATCCTTTGTTGATTTTATTTTGCAAAATTTCTTTTTGCATTTCTTTTAAATTCATACATGTCTCCTTTATTTACTTATTTCAAAATTCCAAATATTTAGTTTGCCTTTTGCATCAATTTTTGGATTTATTAATTCTGTATTTTCTAATATCCAGGCATATCTCCCAATTTGATAATCGCCACACATATATTCTTGTTGATTTTGTTTTATTTCGTTTATAAATTTTTCGTCCATATATTTGCAATCTACTAATTGGCATTTACAAATTATTTTTCCATAATTCATTTCTTGTGTTGGCAGTAGTTTTAATAATTCTTGAATTTTTGTGTCTTTGGTATTTATATGCTTTTTGCTTGCATGTATATAGAGCTTTCCTCTGTATGATGTTTTCCAGCTACGTGTTTCGATGTATTTTTGTTTTGATGCAATTAATGTTGCCCATGGTTCTATTATGCTTAAAACTTTCATTATTCCTCGTTATTTAAATATTTTTCTTTATACCATTTTGCAAATTGGTCTTTGGCATCTCCCCAATATGTAGCTTCTTTTTCATAATCTATCTCTCTTAATTCGCTTAATGTTTTTGTTTCTCCATCCGGTATGTAAAATTTATCATGCCATCTTCCTCTTATTCCTCTTGCTTCATATGATATTGTTCCTGTTCCTCCGCCATAAAATACTATTGGTTCTTCTCCTGGCTCACAATATGCAAAGCAATGCTCTAATCTTACTTTTCTATTTGTTTCATTTTTGAATAATTCTAAAAATTTTTCTACACCGATTTGTTTGTCAAAATAATGATTGTATGGCCCTGGCAATCCTCCTAATGCTTCTATATATATGCCACTATCTGATTTTAAAATTGGAACATTTAATTTATCTGCCGCATATTTTGCACTAAATGCTGCTACTTTTTTGCAATCATCTGCTTGGATTTCCAATATTTCAAAATCTGGATCTATGATTTCTATATTGAATCCATATTTCTTTCCAAAAAATTCATTTGCTTCTTCTACTTTATGCTTGTTAGTTGTTGCGTAATATAATTTTCTTTCCATATTTACTCCTTGTAACTAAATTTTCCAGCCTTTTAAAATTTTATCTTCTATTTTCATATTACCTTTGCCTATGCCTAATTGTCTGTCTATGTATTTATCTCCATGACAATCACTACCTCCTGACATTAAAATATTATTGTCAGTGCAGTATTTTAGTAATTTTTCTGACTGTTCGTTTGTAAATGATGAATGATATACTTCTATTCCATCTATTATTTTATTTTTAGCTAATTTGTTTAAAAATTCTTTATTATCTTTTAAATTATATCTATATAAATGTGCTAAAAATAGTTTTCCTCCTGCTTCTGTTACAACTTTTCTAATTTCTTCTGCTCTTGGATAGTGCATTCCAAAATCTATATATGCTGGAAACTCTTTGTTTGTTATGCATGAATAAAAGAATTTACGCTCATCATTCCATTCTTCTTCATCAAATAATCTTTTATTTTCTGGATGTTCTTTTAGATTTTCATAAATATGTTTTACTGGCCAACCATTATTTATATCAAATTCTATTTTATCTAATTTTACTCCATTTTTGATACAATTATCATACATCATTTTAAATTCTAAATCTATGTCTGGCTTGTTTTGATGATATCTTTTTTCTAAAAAATCTTCTAATTTTGTATAGTCAAAATCATATGCTAGCATGTGTACGGCTACTCCATCATATGATGTACTAAATTCAACTCCTGGAATTATTTTTCCTGTGAATATTGATTTATAGGCATCATTTTCTGCTAATTCTCGATGTGCTGCAACTGAGTCATGATCAGTGATTGATATTGTATTTAATCCTATCTTTTGTGCTTTTCTTAGTGTTTCTTCTACACTCCATGTTCCATCGGAGTATTTTGTATGCATATGTAAATCAATCATTTTATTTCCCCTATTTTTTTGTTGAATTTTGTTTGCTAATAACATATTATTGCGGTTTTATTCTTTTGTCAATAATTTATTTTTTATTTTAATACAACAAAAAAGAGCCTGATAATTCAGACTCTTGTTATGGCTCCTCGTTTCAAATTCAAAACTCGATATAGCTTTATATATTTTCACACCATTTACATAACTTTATACAAAGTCATACAGCACTATCTCTATTGCAACTCTGTTGCAACAATTGAATTTTGTTAAAGTTTTACCCGTTGTATATCTTTGTCTAGCTTTATATGAGTTCGTATAAACAATCAAATTTCGCCAGACTTGGAGTGAATTTTATGCGTAAAATCTTGTGCTTAAATATTCTTTATTCATCTTCATTATATCATCACATGTATATTTATATATTTCCGGGAATTCTTCTTTAACTTTTGTAATTAAATACAAAGTATAATATTTTTTATATTCTTGCATGAATTTTAACTCACCTTTAGACATATTAAATATTTTCTTTACACCGCTTGTTGCCTTAACTTCTATGTATTGTTTATGTCCATTTTCTATATATTCAATATCGTATGGAGAATACTTATAATCTTTACTTGTATGATAAAGTTCATTTTCTTCTTTTAATTGATTAGATAATAATTCAAATATCTTTTCTTCTCCCAAAACTCCATTTATAACTTTAGATGTATTTCTTATTTCTATATCTTTATTATCTGGTAAATCAAATTCTAATTCTTCATCAACTGCATCTACAATATCATTACTAATAAGAATATCGCTTTTAGAAACCTTAGTAGGATCTATGATAAGTTTTTCGCCTATACCCTTTTTTCTAATAAATACTGTACTTAATCTGATATTTTGAGGCCCTATTAACGAAGTTATAATATTTAACGTTTTATCAGTTTGATTATATTCAAAACCTCTAACAATAAACGCAAATTCACCATCTTGTTTTAATATGTCATCTAAAACTTTTTTATTATCAATATTATATCCATCTGATTTAAAAATAAAATTCTGTGGATAATGTAATTTTAATCTGCCTAAATGTGTATTTTTGGCTTTTTGGCCATTTAATTTAGTGATATATTCATCTGTTTCCTTTTTTATATACATTACATATTGATAATCCGTATTCAATGGATCTCCATTAAGTAATAATTTATCAAAAACAAAAACGTCAGTAATTTCATTTCCAGAGTGTGAGCTTCTTTGACATTGATTTATTAACATGGCTGGTAAAGTGTCTTGTCTGCAATTAGCCTCTGTTAAATTTAATATATCTTTTCTCCATTTTTCTGGATTATTACTTTGATTTAATGGTGTAGAGACAGTTGCTGTTTGACCTTTTTTGTAATCATTATATACGCCATAAAACAAAGATTTTTCGTCAATTTTGAATTTTATTTTTTCCAAATATATTCCTCCTAGCTAAACATTTCAGTGTCAATTTCTTTTAATTGTTTAAATATATGTTCTAATAAAATAGTAACTAAATTTACATCCCAACCATTACCTGCTCTTTTAGATAACTGTGTATATGATTGATCTCCAAATTTTATATCTATTTTTTTACCATTATTTTCAAGACCTTCTAAACCCATTAATCTGAATTGTTCTGGAACTGACATTTTTCTAACAATCTCTTTATTTGGATTCGATTCTATTACTCTTAAACTATTATGTTCTGGCATTGTTATAGTTATAGAATAACCATCATGTTTAATCTTTTTATTATAAATGTCTAAACATAGTGGAGTTTCTACATAAAAACTTTCTATATTATGTTTTTCTTTTAAATGTTCTATTTGAGCATCTGATAAATATAATTCCTTAGGTAGTCTTTCTTTAGGATCAAGGAAGTCAACTAATTTATATGAGTTACGTCTTAATGGAGGTGTCATTGAAAAGTCTTTAGGAAGTCCACCAAATCTTGCAAACATCCAAACTCTTTCTCTATTTTGTGGAATACCATAGTCTTTACTATTTAATACTGCCATTCTCAAAGGCTCTTCAGTTAAATCATTTTTATCAGAAACATATCCCATTTCTCTTAGCATATCATTCATTTGTTTACGCGTTTCTTCAAATTTTTTCGAAAGAATTCCTTTTACATTTTCCATTAAAATATATTTAGGTTTTTTATCTCTACATATTCTCATTATATGTTGAAATAATGTTCCTCTACCATATGGATCATCTACTCCCATTTGCATTCCTGCAGTTGAAAATGGTTGACATGGAAATCCTCCTGTAAATAAGTCGAAATCAGGAATTTCATCAGAAGAAACTTTTGTAATATCCCCAAAATTCTTTATATTATTTCCATCTTTATCTTTATGATTTAAATCAAATAGTTCAGATGCATACTTATCAATTTCTGAATATCCTATTACTTTATATTTAAATTCAGGATTTTCTTGTTGAACTCTTTTTAATGCAAAACTTCCACCACCATAACCAGCAAAGCCTTCAAATACTCTTAGTTCTTTATTCATATGTATCTCCTTTGTTGTTTTTTCTCTTTTACTCGCTTATTATATCATTCAATCCCTTTATTAGCAAGGCTTTTGCGGATTTTTGGAAGTTTTAAAAAATCCCTTGAAATTACTTGACTTTAAGCAATAATTAAATTTAAATACAACAAACTTTTAAAGAAGGTTATAAAAATAAGTATAAAATTTTAGGATTTACCTGATACTATTACTCCAGAAATTTATGAAAAATTGAGATGAATTAGTGTTCAAAATGCTATATATAGACAACAAAAAAGAGCCTGATAATTCAGACTCTTGTTATGGCTCCTCGTGTTGGGCTTGAACCAACGACCTATCGGTTAACAGCCGAGCGCTCTACCAACTGAGCTAACGAGGAATATAAACCTGGCAACAACCTATCTTCCAGGAGGGGAACCCTCGAGTATTGTCGGCACA
>ERZ773057.493-NODE-493-length-16551-cov-5.246423_pt1 | contig 16551 bp, 12 predicted proteins | sample MGYA00580629_ERZ773057 | MGnify/ENA primary metagenome ERZ773057 (study PRJEB29015, sample SAMEA2738143) | human oral metagenome | biome: human oral; feature: human-associated habitat; material: saliva | place: China | collected 2163 ...
TAGTGTTGTTGAAAGAATTGTTTTCCATCCAGACCATACTTATTCAGATTTCATTGGTCAGATACTTCCTGCTGTTGCTGAAGACGGACAGGTAAGCTATAAGTTCACACCGGGTCCATTTACAAATATTCTTCGTGAGTCATATAACAATCCTGGAACAGAATATATTCTCATTATCGAAGAAATAAACCGTGGTAATGCTCCGGCTATCTTCGGTGAGGTTTTCCAGCTACTTGACCGTAAGGTTGAAATCCGTGATAACGATGACGATGGTTTTCCTATCGGAACAAGTGAGTATGGTATCACAAATATGGATATTGCTGAAGAGATGTACGGCAAGGATAGAAAGACTGATAAGGTTCGTATTCCATCTAACCTTTCTATCATCGGTACAATGAATACATCAGATCAGAATGTATTCACATTAGATACAGCTTTTCAGCGTAGATGGGATATGCGTCTTATTGAGAATGATTTTGCTAATGTTGACCCAACACTTGCGGATGCAGAAATTCTTGATACTATGGTTACGTGGAGAAACTTCTGTGTAGAAATCAATAAGATTGTTGTTGGTAACAGTGCTAGAATGACATCTGCAGAAGATAAGAGACTTGGAGCATACTTTGTTCATCTTCGTGATCTTAAGTTTAATGATGCGATGGGTGATTTAAAAGTATACGATGCACTTCGCAAAAAGGAAAGTAAAGCTACTCTTACAGATGACGAGAAAACACAGATTGCTATTATCCGTGATGCTATAAGACAGAACAGAAAGTTCCCTGAAAAGGTAATCAAGTATCTGTGGGATGATGCATTTAAGTTTAACCGTGAAGTAATCTTTGAGGTTACAGAATACCAGAGCCTTGAGCAGGTAATCCGTGCATTTATGTATGCCCAGGGATTAGATAGGTTTAAGGTTTTCAAAGACAATGTAAAGGATGCCTTTACAGGAGAAGACGAAGAGTAAGGTGGTGATGATAGATGGATTTAGGCTCAGCTTTGAATTCAATTATGGAATACGATATCAAAAAGCATTGCCATATTAACACAAATGAAGATGGTGATCGTTTTGTAGGTATCAAAGCAGATTCAGATAATGCTATGGTCTATTTCCCTATCGGATATGAACTGCCGGAAACTGATGCCCAGATCAGAACGGATATTGAGCACTTAATACAAGTACTGTCTGAGTTTACAACAAAGGATGACCGTTTACTTGCTATCAATAAGTTTGCGGCACCGCAGACAGTTGATTTCCCAATCAATGCATTTAAGAGTGTCATCGAATACTATTTTTCGATTGGTGGCACATATTATGTTGAGAAGGAGCAAGTGTATATCACTGCACCGACAGGAAAACAGGACTGGGCGAGAACCGCAAGAAAACTGATGCCACTTGTTCAGAGTAGAAACGGTGTGAGCTCTTTTGTTTTTACACAGTTCGAGGTTCGCTCATCAACACCGAATGATACAAAGGAAATAACTCAGATTAATAGATTCTGTGTTTATGAGGCATTCAAGAGACTTGGATGGTTGTATGTTCCACATATGCCGGAAGAACCAGGACCACACCCAGATGTAAAAACTTCAATCAGAATCGTTCAGAGCAAACTTGCTGCTACTAATGATGATAAGAAGAAATCTTTATTCCGAGGTATGAAGGATATGCTTGAATACATGGATGAGGAAACATCAGATAAGCAGTTCTATTTTGGAACAGATGATTTTGACCATGTGTGGGAAAAATTGATAGACAGAGCATTTGGAGAACGGGATAAGGAAAAATATTTCCCACGTTCCAGATGGTTGCTTGATTATGGAAAATATAAAGAAAAGCATCCGCTGATGCCGGATACCATTATGATTTATAATAACAAATATTACATTTTGGATGCTAAGTGTTATAAATATGGAAGAACAGGAATTCCAGACCATTTGCCGAATGGCTCATCTATCAATAAACAGATTACCTATGGAGAGTATCTTGAAAAGTATAAAGGCGTGAAAACGGATTCACTATTTAATGCCTTTATTATGCCGTACAATATGGAAGAAAACTATTTTAAACTGAATTTTTTTGTGGGAAATATTGGAGAAGCCATTGGAGACTGGCGATATAATAAAAAACCTTATGAGCGAATTCAGGGTATTGTTATGGACACCAGATATCTTATGTATCACTATTCAGGGAAACCGTTGAAGGAAAAGGAGACTCTTGCAGAATGTATTGAAGCTGTTTTGGGAAGAGATGAGATCAAATCAACAGGAGAAAATCCGATAGTACCACCATCCTCCCCTGTTACATATACTACTATGCCTACCAGACCCGCATCAATGGTAGCAGAATCGCCAGCACCATACGGTGTACATAATGAATAATAAAAAGCGAAAATCCCTTTACTTGGAATTGTCCGAGTAAAAGGATTTTTTCAGTTTTCTTCTTTTTCACGCTTTCTTTTTCTGTATCTGTCCTGGGTAACTCGATTACAGCATTCTGTGCTGCAGTATCTGACTTTTGTGGAGGTAGTTCGTACCAGAAAGTATTTTCCGCAGCGAGGATTGTCGCTATGTTAGAACAGCTCATGAAATATTAATTAATAAAGTTGAGTCTTTCAAAAAAGAGTTTAAAATTGAACTTGTAGAACGATTTCTTAGTGGTTACATAATAGATGAAATTATTGTATATGGTCATTCTTGTGCAATTGATTTCCCTTATTTTGGGTTTTTAAATGTTACCTTTCCTTTTGCCCATTGGAAATTTTTTTCATTTGATGAACAAACAATTATGAATATTGAGACGATGGTATGTCATATTGGGATAAGCAATTATAACATCGTAGAGAAATAAAGGAGTTTATTTTATGGCATTCACTGAAAACAACTACGAACATGCAGTCATTGAACTTTTTCGTGATAGTTTGGGCTATTCATATGTCTATGGTCCAGATGTAGAGCGTGATTATAGAACACCTTTATATTTGGAGGAGCTTTATCCTGCTTTAGAAAGGGTCAATGCTAAGCTACCGACTGTTGCAATTCAAGAGGCAATTGAAAAGTTACAGCGTTTTGAAACAGGTTCCTTGCTTCAAAAAAATAAGATTTTTACAAATTATCTTCAAAACGGTATAGAAGTTTCCTATTTTCATCAAGGAAGGAAACAATCTAATCTCGTTTATTTAGTTGATTTCGATAATGTAAATAATAATTCTTTTACTGTAATTAATCAATGGACAATTGTAGAGAAGAGTAATAAACGTCCTGATATTATAGTGTTTTTGAATGGTTTGCCAGTAGTTGTTTTTGAGTTGAAAAGTCCTTCTCGTCAAGAAACAGATGCTTCTGATGCCTATCGTCAGCTTAAAACATATCAGAAAGAAATTCCAACTTTATTCAACTATAATGCTTTTTGTGTAATGACGGATCTAGACACTTCAAAGGCGGGGACAATTACTGCTGGTGAAGACCGCTTTATGGAGTGGAAGACTACTGATGGTAGTTTTGAAGATACTCAGTATGCTAATTTTAACACGTTCATTGAAGGTATTTTTGATAAGACTAGATTTCTGGATATTTTAAGGAATTTTATCTGTTTTTCTGAGGATGCCAAGATTTTAGCGGCTTATCATCAGTATTTTGCAGTGAATAAGGCTGCGGTATCTACTTTGAAGGCAACTAAAAGCGATGGACGGGGAGGTGTTTTCTGGCATACGCAAGGGAGTGGGAAATCTCTATCCATGGTTTTCTATGCTCATCTGCTGCAGAAAGTTTTAGACTCGCCAACTATTGTCGTTTTGACTGATAGAAATGATTTGGACGAACAGTTATATGGACAGTTTTCCAAATGCCAAGATTTTCTGAGACAGACACCAATTCGGGCAGAGAGCCGTTTACATCTGAAAGAACTATTGATTGGTCGCCAAGCCAATGGCATTATATTTACAACTATGCAGAAGTTTTCAGAGTCAGATGAGGCGCTTTCTGATAGAAGAAACATTGTTGTCATGGCTGATGAGGCTCATCGTGGACAGTATGGACTTGAAGAAAAGATTAAAATTACCAAAGGAAAAGATGGAGAAAGCGAAGCGAAACTAGTCGTCGGAGCAGCCAGATTGATTAGAGATAGCTTGCCAAATGCGACTTATATTGGATTTACTGGAACGCCTATTTCTACTAAAGATAAGTCTACAACAGAGGTTTTTGGTAATTACATTGATGTTTACGATATGACACAGGCGGTTGAAGATGGCGCCACTCGGCCTGTCTATTATGAAAGTCGCGTCATGCATTTAAAACTAGATGAAAATATCTTGCGTTTGATTGACACAGAGTATGACTTGATGGCACAAAGCGCTGAATCACATGCGATTGATAGAAGTAAGAAGGAATTGGGTCGTCTTGATAGTATTTTAGGGGCCGATCAAACTATTAGTGCCTTGTGTGAAGATATCATTACCCATTATGAAGAAAATCGTGCGCAGGAATTAACTGGAAAAGCAATGATTGTTGCTTATTCTCGTCCGATTGCGATGAAAATTTATCGTACCTTGCTTGAAAAGCGTCCGAATTGGACAGAAAAAATTGGAGTTGTCATGACTTCTAGTAATAATGATCCGGAAGAATGGCATGATATAGTAGGGAATAAGCGCCATAAAGAAGAGATGGCTAAAAGGTTTAAAGACAATGAAAGCCTATTTAAGATTGCTATCGTCGTTGATATGTGGCTGACTGGATTTGATGTTCCTAGCCTTGCAACCATGTATGTATATAAGCCAATGCAAGGTCATAATCTTGTGCAGGCAATCGCTCGTGTTAACCGTGTATACAAAAATAAAGAGGGTGGACTTGTAGTTGATTATATCGGTATTGCAAGTGCTTTAAAGCAAGCCATGAACGATTATACAAATCGAGACAAAGGTAACTTTGGGGACACTGATATAGCTAAGACAGCTTTACCAAAGTTTGTCGAAAAACTAGAGGTCTGTCGTGATTTGTTTTATGGGTTTGACTATTCAGAATTCATGCTCTCTAAATCAAGTGATTTAATCAGAGCTAAAACAATTAGTGGTGGGGTAAACTTCTTGTCAAGTGTAGACAAGGAGAAGAAGAAAGAGCTCTTCATAAAAGAATCGTTACTCTTACGCCAAGCGTTATCACTTTGTCGTTCTTTGCTTACTCCTGAGCAACGTTTTGAAGCAGCTTATTTTGAAGCAGTCAGAACATTGCTGACACGAATAACTGGGGAGGGTAAAAAGCTTTCTCTGAAAGATATTAATGATCGTATCAATGAGTTACTAAAAGCTTCTATCAAGAGTGAAGGTGTCATTAATTTATTCTCAGATATTGATACAGGATTTTCGTTATTTGATCCTAAATTTTTAGATGAAATCTCTAAAATGAAGGAAAAAAACATAGCGGTAGAACTCTTAAAAAAATTATTACAAGAGCAGATTACCTTATATCAAAGAACAAATTTAGTCAAATCCGAAAAGTTCTCTGAAATTCTTTCGCGAGCGATGAGAGCATATCTGAATGGCATGCTTTCGAATGAAGAAGTTATTGCTGAATTAATGAAAATGGCCAAAGAAATGGCGAAAGCTCACGAAGAGGGGGATTCTTTAGGTCTTACCGATGAAGAATTAGCTTTCTATGATGCTTTGACGCAACCACAAGCAGTCAAAGATTTTTATGAAAATGATGAGCTTGTTGCAATGACTCATGAATTAACGGAGACATTGCGCAAAAGCAGAACTATTGATTGGCAGAAAAAACATTCTGCGCGTGCTCGTATGCGCATGCTTGTTAAACGGCTTCTTAGGAAATACAAATATCCACCGGAGGGTGTCGAAGATGCCATTGTGACTGTTATCAAGCAATGTGAAATGTGGACGGATAATCCTGATAATAATTATGAGCCCTATTTATTTTCTGACCAACTGATGGCTGCTGAAAGTAGTGTAGAATTTGAATCAAAGTAAAATTTGACAGGCTATGCCGGCGGTCTTGATAAAAAAGCTTTCTTGTTGAAACTAGAGGTGGGGGAGAAAACGGAATAAATCTTTCTACTCAAGACTTTTACCATTTTACTGGTGAGAGTCTTTTGCTTGCATTAATAAACTAAAAACCCCTTTGTCAGCTGCTGTAAGTGACAAAGGGGTTTTTCATTAGTCAATATGCCATTGTGTGGCCAGCCAGTCGGCAAAGGCAGCATAGCGATCTTTGAGGGCTTCATGATGTCCATAAGGATCAAAGACGGAGCAGGTGGTAAGGATTTCTTTCTGAATCAAGCGATGAATTTCTGCAGCATAAAAAGGAGCTTTGGAAAGTCGGTTTGAGTGATTCGCGCCTTCAGTCTTTCCATTCTGCAAATAAACCAGACAGTCCTTATTTTTCAAGTCATGTGTTCGGCAATAGTCGGTAAAACCTGGGTACCAAAAGGAACCGCAGATAGAAAAGACACAGGGGATCTTGCAGTCGTTAGAGAGACTGTAAACAGCCGCTAGTCCACCGAGAGAGTAGCCACCATAGGCAATTCTCTTGTCATCCAGTAGGTAGTGCTGTCTGATTTCTGTTAATATACCGTTGAATAGTTTCTGATGGTAGCTATCCGCTTCGCCGCCAAAATCAGGATTGCCAGGCTTTAGAGCATTGGCTTTCCAGGGTGTATAATCGTCCAGCCTGTTGTTTGATATCAGTCCGATCAAGATTACCGATGAAGAAAGCCTGCTCAGGTAGTTTATCTTTCCATCATTTAGTAAGATTGCTGGATAAGGTCGTGATTTGTCATAATCCTGAGGCAGGGCAATATTGACAGTGATCCCCTCCCAGACAAAGGTCTTATTTATTGACAAAGTCATTGATTTTCTCGAGTGAGTCGATTACAGAAGTACCATAATCCATGAACTCATCATAGGAGATGGTCATGATTTTCTGATTTTTGACCGCTGGGACATCTTCCAGAACTGGATTGGCTTTCATTAGATCAACTGCTTGCTCATCCATGGCCTTGTTGCGGTCGCTAGTTACGTATATGATGACTTCTGGATCCATAGAGACCAGATTTTCCAAGGTCAAGTCAGAGGTTCCGGTCGCTACATTGGTATAGCCGAGCTGGTTAAGCAGGCTCTCCTGCAGGGCAGATTTATAGGCACCGAAAGTCTCATCGTTGTAGGCACACATGATGAGCGCTTTTTTCTTTTCGCCTTGGCTAGCCTTATTGGCTTTCTTGACAGTGTCAATTCTTGCCTGCAGCTGGTCAGCATATTGATTGGCCTTGTCTTGAACGTTAAAGATGGTTCCTATATTCTTGACATCTTCAACGATATTGCCTAGGTCTTGCTTGGTATTAGACAGGGAAGCCTTCTGTGTATAGACAGGGATTTTGTTTTCATTCCAGGCACTGACTGTTCCCAGAGACTTCTCGGAAAACATCATGTTTCGGCCAAGAAGAGCATCTGGCTCATAGGATAGCACAGTTTCCTGTGATACGGTTTTCTTGTCGCCGACTTGCGGAATGGTTGCAATATCAGCCTTGTATTTATCTGTGACATCGTTGTCTGGATTGAGCATACCAGCGATCTTGTCTTTCAATCCTAGTTCAATCAAGATTTCGGTCGTCGAAAGGTTGTTGGTGATGACCTTTTCCGGTGCCTTTTCAAAGACCTGATCAATCTCCTTGCCTTCGGCATCGTAAGTTTTGATTGTCACTGGATATTTTGTCTCTGCTGTGCTCTTTTTCGCGCTTTCAGTTTTGGAGGAAGATTGTGAAGTTGAGCTTTCTTTCGTACTCTCCTTAGATGAAGAATTGCAGGCTGCCATTGTCAGTACAGCAGTTGCGACGAGTAAGATACTGAGTGTTTTTTTCATATTGCCTTCCTTTCTTGGGCTTGGAGCTTGTATAGATAAAGCTGAAAACAGATTCTTATAGATACTGAATCATGGCCTGTCGATCCTTGGTCCAGATCACTTTGCTCTGAATACCGTAAACGGTTTGCAGTGAATCATGGGTGATGGCCTCCTTTGGAGCGCCTTGGTATGCAATCTCACCTCCCTTCATGAGGTACAAATAGTCTGAATACCGACAAGCCAGTTGGATATCATGTAAAACAGCCAAAACATTGATGTTCAGGTCTTTGACGATACGCAGCATATCCAGCTGGTATTTGATATCCAGATGATTGGTCGGCTCGTCTAGGAGCAGTAGGCTTGGTTGTTGAGCCAAAGCGCGTGCCAGCAGGACTCTTTGCTTCTCACCGCCAGACAGGGATAAATAGGTTCGATCTCTCTTGGACAGCATGTCTACCTGACTCAAGGCATGACGAACAAGGGCGTAGTCTTTATCGCTCTCTTTTTGAAAAATGGACAAATGCGGCGTCCTGCCCAGCATGACGATTTCTTGGACGGTGCAGTCAAACTGGAGATGGTTAAACTGAGTTACAACGGCTATTTTCTGGGCTGCTTTTTTTATGCTGACCTGTTCAAGTGGCCTTCCGTTTAGATAAATGTCCCCGCTGTCAGGTTTGATTTGGCGGTAGATGGTTTTGAGCAGACTAGTTTTGCCGCTTCCGTTGGGCCCTAAAATGGTGTGAAACTGATTTCCCTTGACCTTGAGCGAAATCCCTTTCAAAATCTCTTTTGGGCCAATAGAATAGTGGATATTTTGGCAAGTTAGATCCATATCAGCTGCTTACCTCCTTTCGGCTTTTGGCTACAATGTAGATAAAGAAGGGTGCACCGACCAAAGCAGTGAAGATCCCAATCGGCAGCTCGGCATTTTTGACCAAAATTCGAGCCAAAACATCTGCCCAGACAAGAAAGAGAGAGCCGAGCAGGGTAGCGATAGGAAAGAGCCTTTTGTAGTTGGTACCGACTAATCTTCGAGCAATGTGCGGAGTGATTAGTCCGACGAAGCCGATAATGCCGCAGCAGGCAACCAGCACCGCAGTCATGACTGCGACAACTGTGATATAAAGGAACCAGTAAAAACGCAGAGGAACTCCCAGTGTCAAAGCTGCTTCGTCCCCCATCATCATAGTATTGAAAATACGATACTGGGAACAGAAAAATAAAAAGGAGAGACCAACAACAAGAACCGGCAAGGTAAGGTCAGACCAAGAAGTTCCAGCCAGTGAGCCCATAGTCCAGAACTTGATTGTCATAAGGCTGTCAGCATTAGCACCGACGGAAATGATAAAGTTGGAAAAGGCGATAAAAAGGGCATTTACAACTGTTCCTGACAGAATCAGACTGCTTGTCGTCATTTTTCCCTGCATGGATGCTATAAAAAGGACCACTGCCGATGCCAGAATGGCTCCTATAAAGGCGCCTGCGCCAGTAATGGATTTGAGGCCTAAGATAATGCTCAGTGTGGCTCCGAAGGTTGCACCCGCTGAAATTCCCAGGATATAAGGCTCTGCGATGGGATTATTGACAGTAGATTGCATGACGCTGCCACAGACAGACAGGCCAGCACCAGCTAGGATTCCCAAAAGCACTCTTGGAACCCGCATGTTCCAAACAATCGCGATTGTGGACGGAGATAGTTTGTCTGTGCCGAAGGAAAACCCGAGCTTACTGAAAATAATTTGGTAAGTATCTTGTATGTCAATAGTGACCGATCCCAAAGATACTGCCAAAAATAGGGAACAAGCCAGAAAAATGACGAGAAGCAAGAGCAGGCAGATATAGCGAGAAAATCCGTGATTTTCTGACTTTTTGAAGAGCATCCAGTCCTCCTTAACAGAAAAGATTAGAATTTTTAGACAATTTTTCATAAAAAATTATAACATTTTTAAATCAGAAGGGCAAGAAGGACTAAAAACCTCTGATATGATAAGGATTTGTAACGCTTTCTCTTCTCAATGATGAAATCATCTTGCTAGTGTAAAAACTGGTTAGTGCGGAGCAAATGAGTTCTTCGGAAAGTCTCTGACAGCTCACATCATTAGAGAAAAAGCAGGTAAATCTAAATGACTTGGTATAATTATTTAGGAAACAAGAAAAAACGACAGAAAGTTTTCTATCGTTTTTTGAAATTATAAATGCTTAAGGACTAAGACAGCTATAACGATGTTTAACAATGATAGCTCAAATAACCAGAAGTCCTTTGCCAAGTCCAATAATCATTCAAAATATAATATAGACTCATAAAATTCTATTCAAAATACAGTAGGTCCTTGCTAGTTTCGGTGAAGAGTTCAAAACCATTCTTAGTGACATAGCCGCAGTCCTCAATGCGGACACCGACCTTGCCAGGGATGTAAATACCAGGCTCAACAGAGAAGCACATGCCTTCTTCGATGACCATGTCGTTGCCTTCCATAATTGATGGAAATTCGTGAACATCCATACCGATACCATGGCCGAGGCGGTGATTGAAATACTCACCATAGCCCGCTTTTTCGATGACTTGCCGAGCGGCGCGGTCTACTTCATGAGCTGTGACGCCTGGCTTGATAAAGTCAAGAGCAGCTTGCTGGGCTTCCAATGTCAGATGGTAGATATCTTTTTTAAACTGATCCGGCTGGCCGACAGCAACGGTCCTTGTCATATCGCTGGCATAGCCATTGACCATGCAGCCAAGGTCAAAGAGAAGGAGGGCGTTATTTTCGACTTTATTTGCTCCGGGAATGCCATGCGGATTAGCTGCATTATTTCCTGTCAGGACCATGGTTTCAAAGCTCATCTCATAGCCTTCGCGTTTGATAGCAAAGTCAATCTGAGCAATGATATCCGTTTCGGTATTTTCCAGTGAAATATTGTCAAAACCGATATTGACAGCCTTGTCAGCATATTGCCCAGCTACCAGCATTTTCTGGATTTCATCGGCTGATTTGATCAAGCGCAAGCGATTGACATAAGGAGTCAGGTTGGTAAATTCTGCAGTTTCAAAGACAGTTTTCAATCCATGATATTTGGTCAAAATCAAGTTATCAAACTCAAGAGCGACAGTCTTGAAGGAGTGAGCCGGCAGGGAAGCTTTAATCTTTTGCCAAGGATTTTCAGAGTCCATATAGCCAAGGACTGAAAAGGGAACAGCTCCTGAAGCTCGCTCAATCTCTAGAGCAGGAACGAAGAGCAGGGGCTCATGGTCAGGATAGACAAACAAAAACATCTGCCGCTCATGCGGGTCGCTGTAGAAACCAGTCAGATAATTGATAGTGACTGGATCAGACAGAACAGCAGCATCTAGCTTCTCATTTTCGAGATAGTGGGTGATTTGTTGGATTTTTGTCATGGTCACAACCTTCTTTCTATGCCTCTATTTTGGCAAAAAATGTCAAAAAAAGCAAGACTTTTCAAAAACTTATCAAAATACTTGAAAGTGTTTACAAGAAGTGATAAAATGGTGAATGTAGGAAAGTGAAAACGATATTTTCAATAGAAGAAAGGAAACTATATGAACACAGACGACACAGTAACCATTTATGATGTCGCTCGTGAAGCGGGAGTTTCGATGGCGACAGTCAGTCGAGTAGTGAATGGAAACAAGAACGTCAAAGAAAACACACGTAAAAAAGTTTTAGAGGTCATTGATCGTCTTGACTATCGTCCCAATGCAGTTGCACGTGGACTAGCCAGCAAGAAGACTACAACCGTCGGCGTTGTCATTCCAAATATTACCAATAGCTATTTCTCAACCTTGGCAAAAGGGATTGACGATATTGCGGAAATGTATAAATACAACATTGTCTTAGCCAACAGTGATGAGGATGATGATAAGGAAGTCTCCGTTGTCAATACCCTCTTTTCTAAACAGGTGGATGGCATTATTTTCATGGGCTATCATCTGACGGAGAAAATTCGCTCAGAGTTTTCACGTTCGCGCACACCGGTCGTTTTGGCGGGGACTGTCGATGTGGAGCATCAGCTTCCGAGCGTCAATATTGACTACAAACAAGCAACGGTTGATGCTGTAGAATTACTGGCTAAACGCAATAAGAAAATTGCCTTTGTCAGCGGACCGCTTGTAGATGATATCAACGGGAAAATCCGTCTATCAGGCTATAAAGATGGCTTGAAGAACAAGAAACTTTCATATAGCGAAGGCTTGGTTTTTGAATCAAAATATTCTTATGATGATGGCTACCACTTGGCAGAGCGTGTTATTGCTTCCAAAGCAACAGCTGCTTTTGTCACTGGAGATGAACTGGCAGCTGGCCTCTTAAATGGTCTGTCTGATCAAGGCATCAAGGTTCCGGAAGATTTTGAAATCATTACCAGTGATGATTCGCAAGTAGCTCGTTTCACTCGTCCTAACCTTTCCACAATCGGTCAGCCCCTCTATGACATCGGCGCTATCAGTATGCGCATGCTGACTAAGATTATGCATAAGGAAGAATTGGAAGAACGCGAAGTTCTCCTAGCTCACAGCATTAGCGAGCGTAAATCAACTCGGAAATAAGCGGTGAGCCGCAAGTCTGCTTAGGAACTTCTCTGGACTTGAAAAGTGAGTGAAGAGACTAGGTCAATGACTGCTTTAATGGAGTTTCATGATTATGAAGTGAGGCTGAGGTGTAGTACCTCAGCTTTTTTGTGTTTCCGTTTAGCTAGGGGGTACTTTTCTAAGTCTTATCAGGCTTTGGATGGATTTTTTACCTCATTTGCCCTTGTGGTTTTCCTTTTTATTTGATTTTCGGTATAATAGGAAGTATGAAAGTATTACTGTACCTTGAAGGAAAGTCCGTTTTGGAGAAATCAGGAATCGGCCGAGCCCTCCAGCACCAGATGCACGCCTTGGATTTGGCTGGGATTCCTTATACGACGGACGTTTTAGGAGATTATGATGTGGTCCACATCAATACCTATGGTCCCCGTAGCTTGCTTCTCCTGCATGCTGCCAAGAGGGGCAATAAAAAAGTGATTATGCATGGGCATTCGACCAAGGAGGACTTTGAAAATTCCTTTATTGGATCCAATCTCTTTGCTCCGCTTTTTGGTAAATATCTGACTCACATGTATAAAAAGGCGGATTTCATTATCACGCCATCGGAGTATTCCAAGCAGCTTATCCAGTCTTATGGGGTCACTACGCCTATGGTGGCTGTGTCAAACGGTATTGACCTGCCTAAGTATAAGAAAGATGCTCGCAAGGAAGAAGTTTTTAAAAAGTATTTTAAGATTGAAGAAGGACAGAAGGTGGTCGTCTGTGCTGGACTTTATTTCCGCCGCAAGGGGATTGAGGATTTTGTAGAGGTTGCCCGCAGGATGCCTGATGTGCGCTTCATTTGGCTGGGCTCTATCAATCTCTGGTTGATTCCGCGCAAGATCCGCCATCTGGTCCTCTTTGACCATCCTGATAATGTCGAATTTCCTGGCTATTTTAAGGGAGCGGTTTTCCAGGGAGCCATGTCTGGAGCAGATGCCTTCTTTTTCCCGTCCTATGAGGAAACTGAAGGAATTGTTGTCCTGGAAGCCTTGGCCAGTGAGCAGAATGTTGTGTTGCGCGATATTCCAGTTTATCATGGCTGGGTGGATGAGCGTTCAGCCGAGCTCTGTCATAACGTAGACGAGTTTGTCCAGTCTCTGAGAAATATCTTAGATAAAAAGGTGGACAAGCGCGAAGCAGGCTATCAGGTGGCTAAAAGCCGGTCTATTGACGATGTTGCAGATCAGTTAGTCAAGGCTTATCAAACAGTTTTGGAGATGTAAGATGCGTATTGGTCTTTTTACAGATACCTATTTTCCTCAGGTCTCTGGGGTTGCTACCAGTATTCGGACTTTGAAGACGGAGCTGGAAAAATTAGGTCATGCGGTATTTATTTTTACGACGACGGACAAGGATGTCAATCGTTATGAGGATTGGCAAATTATTCGGATTCCCAGCGTACCTTTCTTTGCCTTTAAGGATCGAAGAGTGGCTTATCGAGGATTTTCTCATGCCTTAGAAATTGCCCGTCAGTACCAGCTGGATATTATCCATACTCAGACTGAGTTTTCACTAGGGCTGCTGGGGATTTGGATTGCCAAAGAGCTGCGGATTCCGGTAGTACATACCTATCATACCCAGTATGAAGATTATGTGCACTATATTGCCAAGGGGATGGTCATCCGTCCTAGTATGGTCAAGTACATCGTCCGTGGCTTCATGAGTGACTTGGATGGGGTTATCTGCCCTAGCGAGATTGTTTATGACCTTTTGGTTGATTATAAAATCGAAGCAGAAAAACGGGTGATTCCGACAGGGATTGAGCTGGCGAAGTTTGAGCGTCCAGAAATTTCGCGTGAGGATATCAAGAAGCTCCGTTTCAAGCTAGGACTGGCTGAAGATGAGATTATGCTGCTCAGTCTGTCCCGTATTTCTTATGAAAAGAATATCCAGGCTATCGTTGAGGCGATGCCTGCCGTCCTTGAAGAAAATGACAAAGTCAAGCTAGTCATTGTCGGCGACGGCCCCTATGCAGAAGACTTGAAAGGATTGGTTGCCAAGCTTCAGATTGAAGAAGCTGTCATCTTTACGGGGATGATTGCTCCTAGTGATACGGCCCTTTACTATAAAGCTGCGGATTTCTTTATCTCTGCCTCAACCAGTGAGACCCAAGGTCTGACCTACTTAGAAAGCTTAGCCAGTGGCACGCCGATTATTGCTCATGGCAATCCTTATCTGGATAATGTTATCAGTGACAAAATTTTTGGAACCCTTTATTACCAAGAGCGTGATTTATCAGGCGCTATTTTAGAGGCAATTATTGCGACGCCTGACATGGATGAGCAGAAGTTAGCAGACAAGCTCTACGAAATTTCAGCGGAGAATTTTGGCCGCAGAGTCTATGAGTTTTATCTGGATTTAACCATTTCCAAGGACTTCCATAACGAGCTCAGCCCAGAGGAAAGTGCTGCCAAGCGTCTGGCCAAGACAGTGGCCTATCTGCCTGGAAAAGTCATTTCTCTTCCAATCAATGGCTCCGTTCGTATCCTCAAAGCTTCGAGTAAGCAAGTGAAAAAAATCAGGAATATTACTAAGTTATTAGAATAGAAACATGCCTTGCATCATTGCGGCAATAGCTATTTATGCAAGGTTTTGTTTAGAAATAGAGGAGAAATCTTATGAAAAAATATCTCAAACAGCTGCCTTTGTTGCTTTTGTTCTATGGCATTTTCATTGCTTCAGATTGGATTTGGCAAGAGCTTTGGAGATATCTTATAGACAATACAGAAAGTGTAGAAAGTGTTTTGAACTGGCTTTCAAACCTTAATATTTTGTATTATCTTCTACTGCTACCCTTGGTTGGTGCAGGGATTGCTTATATAAATACTCGGATGCAAGGCTTTTCACTGCCTTTTCTCCTTTTGATTCCAGGGGTTCATTATTATTACCTATTCAAAAACTTTTTTGACGGACTTTTTTACTCAGGAGACGAGATTTATAATCCAATCACTTCCACGCTTTACAATGCTAGGGATATTCATGTTTTGTTATTCTTTTCTTTGGGAGGAATGCTTTTGGCAGAGCAACACCGTAAAAAACGTCAAGCAGCTATCTTGAGTCAAGAGACTCTAAATCATTTTTCTGGTTTTGATGGGCAATAGCTCTTGCAAATTTCTCCAATCGTGCTATAATGTTTTCTAGAGACAAATCACCTGCAGGAAATCTTTTAGAGAGCGCGTGGAGCTGGAAATCGCGTAGAGGATGCAGTTGGGACTACTCTATTAGCTTTTATGCAAACATAAAACGGTGGCTACGTTAGAGCCGATTCGAGGTGTGAGTCTTTTGACTTGCATAAATGAAGGTGGAACCACGTTGCGACGTCCTTTTGAGGATGTCGTTTTTCTTTTGTCAGAAGGAGGGAGAATGGTGCTTTATATGATTGGCGGATCGCCTTGTAGTGGGAAGTCAACAATTGCTTCACTTCTTGCTAGACAGTATCAGCTGCTTCATATCAAACTGGATGATTTGGTAGACGAGATGATGAGTCAAGCAAGTGCAGACTCACAGCCGATTTGCCTTCTTAGACAGGACAGAAATCCGGAACAAATCTGGATGAGAAATCCAGAAGAGATGGCAGATGAAGAATGGCGCTTTTATGAAGAGATTTTTCCTTATGTAAAATCTTACTTGATAAAAAATCAAAACAGACCTCTCTTGGTGGAGGGGGCAGGACTTTTGCCTCACTTGGTAAAGGAGCTTGAATGCCCAGTGCCCTCTTATCTATGCTTGACTCCGACAGCTGATTTTCAGAAAAAGCATTATAGACAGAGAGAATGGGTTCCTTATGTCTTAGAGGGAACAACCAATCCTGAGCAAGCTTTTGAAAACTGGATGCAGCGAGACATTCTTTTTGCCCAAATGGTTCGGAAGGAAGCGGTGAGATTAGGCTATCCTAGCCTCATAACAGATGGTAGTCAGTCAGAAAAGCAGACTGCGGAAGAGATTGCTCGAATCTTTAAATTGCTTAACAGAAACAATATAATATTAAAGGAGAAAACACATGATTAAGATCACTTTCCCAGATGGCGCTGTTCGTGAATTCGAATCTGGCGTTACAACTTTTGAAATTGCTCAATCTATCAGCAATTCCCTAGCTAAAAAAGCTTTGGCTGGTAAATTCAACGGCA
>ERZ773057.494-NODE-494-length-16516-cov-11.131341_pt1 | contig 16516 bp, 11 predicted proteins | sample MGYA00580629_ERZ773057 | MGnify/ENA primary metagenome ERZ773057 (study PRJEB29015, sample SAMEA2738143) | human oral metagenome | biome: human oral; feature: human-associated habitat; material: saliva | place: China | collected 2163 ...
ACTTATAGACAGTTCCGGAGTGAGAATAGACAGTATCAACCATATTGTTCAAAGTCTCATCGATCAAACAGAACTTAATCCACGAGTGGGTAAGGTTGTGGGGCATATCTCTCTGAGTTTCTCGGCACAGGATTCTTCCAAGCTCAGTAATGAATGGATGGCGCAGATTGCTCGTGAATATATGGAGAAGCTGGGAATAAAAGATACACAGTACATCATCGGTCGCCACTTCGACAAGGAACATCCGCACATTCATATCGCTTTCAACCGAATAGATAATAACGGCAAGACTATCTCTGACCGTAACGATAGATTCAGAAGTGAGAAGATCTGCAAGGAACTGACCGCCAAATATGGTTTGTACTTCGCTGGTGGCAAGGAGAAAGTCAAAGAGTATCGCTTGAAAGAACCCGATAAGACCAAATATGAAATCTATCAGGCGTTGAAAGCAGAAATAGTTCGGTGCAAGAATTGGAAAGCTTTGCTTGCTCACTTGAAAAAGCAAGATATTGATGTCCGCTTTAAGTATAAAGGTAACTCACAGGAAGTACAGGGGATCATCTTTGAAAAGAACGGTTATCATTTCAATGGTTCTAAAGTGGATAGAGGGTTCAGTTATTCCAAGATAGACTTTGCCCTGCAACAGAATAACAGGGAACACGAACAGCAGACACAAGGAATGATAAACCTCATATCCAATGTTGCAAGTGTTACGAGCGAAATTACCAATAACCTCATAGAAGGAGGATTGGATTTGTTTCAAACTCATGGTATTATCCCTGCGGAGGTTTACAACACACTCGATAAAAAGAAGAAAAAGAAAAAACGTAAAATACATTTATAACTATGGCTGATAATAATACATTTGTCCTCTTTGAAGAAATCAAAAACAAGCTGGAGACAATTTACAGGGAACTAAAAGAGTTGAAAGAAAAGGAGAACTATTCGGTCTCTCCTCCTGTCCCCTCTACACCTGTACACCGTGACGACCAGCAGGAACAGGAATTGCTCAATCAGTATGGACAGCGAACAAAAGAAGTGATTAACAAGTATATTGGTGTGCAAGTGCGTATCAAGGACGAGGAGGCTAAATCCATGGACAAATTGGTGGCAAGTGTCTTGACTATGTTACACGAATGGCAGGAGCAGAAAGAACATCCACAACCTCAAGAACAGATTCACAGACACAGTTTTGACATCAAGTCCTCGAAAGTTTTTACTTATATGGCTGTGACAACTGCCGTATGTTTTATTTCTTTGGTCGGCAATTACTTCCTATGGCAAAGCAAACAGCAATACAAAGACGATGCCTTCAAATTTCGTATCATCAGAGTATGGAGAGGTTGTAGCCCTAAGGAAATCCTATGGCTTAACGATGTGTTTGACATTCATCGGAACAAAACTGCAATCAAAAATATTAAGAAGCAAATAGATGGTTATGAATTAGGATTAAAGCAGAAAGCAGATAGTCTGATGCAAAGAAAAATAGTTGATTAATCAAATAAAACGCATACGATATAAAAGGGGAGAAATAAATCCTCTTTTATATCGTATATCAAATTAAATTTGTTATTTTTGTAAATCGTAAGCAAATTGATATGAAAACTCCAAACAATCGTATAAAGGCAGTACTTAGCAAGAAAGGGAAAGTTACATGGTAGTGCTCAACTTGTTAAAGATTTGTTTAAAAAGCATCTAAGATATTTGTAATTTAGCATAATATATGTGATTTATTTTTGTAAATGAAAGAATTAAGTTTTTTAGATAAATACGACAAACAGCAGGCTTTATCATGTATGTCATACATGATGGGGATGAAGGAAAACTCTGCATGGAAATACAATCTTGCAATTATTCAACGATATATATTAGAAAACAGCAATGGCGATATGCCTATTGATGTTACATTTTTAAAGAAAGAATTTTATGAGCTTATACCAAAAGGTGTAACAGATGAAGTTCAAGCTAATCTGTGTATAGATCAGTGTATAACAGAGGACAGATCATATAGTGTATATGCCTTGATGAGCGAAGGTGAGCAATATGCTATTCGCAGAATGGACATGATAGCCAGAAAATATGAGGTGAATGATAAGTTAATGAGAATAGGGCGCGTTATGCTAGATATCTCGGATATAATATGTGAAAGATTTGGGTACGGGCGATATGAATTAGGTGAATTATGCAATGAATATTTTATTTTTCCTAATAACAAAGAACTAAAGAATAATCCTTTGTTATTTTCAGACCGTGATATTTTAAAAATTCTAAAAGGTTATAATTTAGATGATAAAAGTTTGGAAATAATGGTTTATGAAAAGGATAAGCCTTTTTCAGATTTGAGTATATATAAAAATCAATTAAGTGGACCACTGGAATGGTATCCTCTTTACAAAACCCAAACAGGCTATTTAGTACTATCTCCTTATGCTTTGTTACTCTGTGCGCATTCTTTTTTCTTTAAGTCATTAGTTAATAACGTGGGTAAAGAAAATTTTGAAGATGCTTATGGTAGAATATGTTTGGAAGAAATTGTTATAAAGCTTGACAATTGTGAAGAACTCCAGGGTATAAAACAATATTCTGATGTAAAGAATATGGTTTATAGGTTGGATATAGATAAATACGCCAGCTTTACCTTTGTTACGAATATTCCTGATAGAATAGAGTTAGACAAAATGTTTGAGACCGAGAGGGTTACTGATGAACTTTCGTCTCGAATCATAGAATGCCTTATCAATAATGAGTCCCAAATAAAATCTATAAGCAATGTAAGTAAAGTCCTTAATATTATCGTTTTTTGTGGACCAAAGGTATTTGGATCGTTCTGCTCAACAATTGCAGCTATCGGATTAGTGTTCTCTGTTGATCAACTTGGATGGATAGTAGAGCTTTTAAATAAAGGATTGTATAATCTTTACTGGTTTCTAGAGGATAAAAGAAAGATAAGATTTGCACCGATAAATAATGATTTTGAGATTTTTGGCTTTTATTATAAACATGAGATGACATTTTATGTAGATGATGATATCACAATTCCAACAGGATTAACTATCTCTGGTAATCCTTTACTTTACGACATATATAAGTTCTTATGGGAAAAGGATGAACATGTGGAATATATTTGCAGTAAGTTTGAAACTGTGAAGCATTTAGCAGATTTTGCTGATGAAGTACCATTTTATATAAATTCCCTAAGTAAGAATGACGGTAGCTATTTATTGGTGAAACTTCGTGATGCGGATATGTTTCTGTTTTATAGTTTTAATAAATATGCTCAAATCTCTGCTCAAATAGCAAAGAGCATTGGCATGTGGCTATTTATAATAGAAGAAAAGTTTAATATCCATGTATTAAGGTGTCCTGTAACCATATTTATTAATTTAACAGAAAATGGCACTTTTAATTTTTCTCATTTTAAGAGAAATGAACTAAGAATAGACATATCTCTATCTGATATAAATAATTTGAATATTGATGAATATTATATAGTTAAAGGGCTATGTGAAGTGTTCATGAACAAGAGGCTTGCTGGTAGAAATTTTACTATGGATCATTTAAAACAAGTATTTTTAGAAACTGGTGGTCATTTTTTGTTTGCCGAATCTCAAGGTTCAATTGCAGTGATTGACGATGGTCTAAAGGAGTGCATGACTATCAGTAAACGTTTCAATAATGTTATATTAACTAACATTCAAGAGCATTTTAACTGGTCCCCCAAAGGGGTCAAGTATAATATACAAGATTCAAAGAAAATAGTAAAAGATATTATTACATATTTGAATCAGCTCTTGAGGCCACTACTTGAGAAACTGTCAAAAAGAGGAGAACTGATAAAGTTATTGGAACTGCATCATGGGCAATTATTCTGGCTGGCTTTAACAAATAGCCGATACATATATTATAAGAGGGTATATGATTATATTGGAATTCATGAGACAAAACAGCATACTTTTGAACAAGGTTATCAGGAAACTAATGCACTATGTAAATGGATAATTGAACAGATTGTCCTTGGACAACCATTTAATGAGAATAAGTTGGAATCAGTTGATGAAATATACTATGCCTTCTCTATAGCTCATCAATTGGAAGTGTTCAGTACGTTTATGGATATATTGAATAATACTCACGATGATAATGACGGAATAGAAATATTGGAGAATGGTAGAATTGCAAAATTATCAGCCATAGATGATATAAATAAATATATGATAGACTTTAGTCGCGAGCAGTTTTATGAGCAGGAGCGTCTAATAAAGATGGGTATTCATGTGCCAGATTTTGAAATAGATATAAAAGATAAGACCTTTGAACTAGCCTTTGTTGCTGAATATGGAATAAGTTATAGCGATTATAAGAATATAATAACTAAATCTATAGACTTGGTAAATGAAGAGAATGTAGTAATAGCAAATTTTGAGCTGCAAACCTTTATTGATTATGTTTTTAATAATGGTATAGGTACAGATAAATACCAACCTTTTAAAGAACATTTTATGCTATATGGTGAGTTAGCACAACAAATAGGGCGTGATAAAAAGTTTAATTTTTCAGATACTTATGCCACTCGTCATAATAGAAAATTAGAACTTGCTACCCGACCTTGGATAATATATGACGGACATGTACTTTATTCATATAAATCTATATATCGTTCACACATTGTCTTGTACGAAAGGATAAGGAATGGTCGCTTATCATGTTCATCAAAGGAAATGACAACATTTGAAAGTAAGGTAAATGACAAGAAAGGTAAAGCCTTTAATGAAGCAGTGTTTGTTTTCCTGAGTAAAGAACTTCCTAATTCTGATATTAAGAAGGAAGTAAAAATTGGGAAAAATGAGGTTTTGGTAAATGAAGATAAAAATATAGGCGATTTTGATTTATTACTAAAAAATGATGAAAATAAAGTAATAGTAGGCATTGAGTTAAAAGACTTTATAGAATGCCGCACACCCTATGAGTTCTTGTGTGCAATAAAGACATATAGATATAAACTTATTCATGTTTACGAGCGATGTGAGTGGTTGGATAAAGAAAAAATGCAACTAAAGAAGATTTACCCATCTATGGATGAAGCTTATCGTATAAAAATGATATTTATGACACATCATAAATCTTCGCATAAATATATGGAGAATATGGAACACGGGGTTGTAGAAATGTCATTGCTTGAAATTATAGAGAATCCCTCAATTTTGTTTGAGTAAACTCCTCATTTTTTGTTTATCAAATAATATTTGTTATTTTTGTAATTGATAAGGGAATAATTATGAAAACTCCAAACAATCGAATCAAAGAGGTACTTAATGAGAAGGGTATTAAGCAGACGTGGTTAGCAGAGCAATTGGGCAAGAGCTTTGCAATGGTCAATGCCTATGTGGGCAACCACCGTCAACCGAGTCTTGATATGATTGCTCAGATAGCCGATATATTGCAAGTTGAGCCAATTGACCTTATTGTGTTTGTGGATAAGAAAGTTAAGAATTAATGTTGGGACATTTAATTTAGGTAGCAAGATGACTGACTTTGAAAAATATATCCGACAGAGCGAACCGCATAAACGAGAGAAAGGTTATGCGTGGCAGACTGCTATTGGTTTGCAGGCTGTTGATGGCTTGAAGACTTCTGATTATTTGCGTGAAACTGCTCGCCAGCATATTGAGGGGGATATCACGATTGAGGAGGTGAAGCAACTCGTCAATAGCTATTATGAGTCAAAGTCTGCTCGTAAGGGGGGCGGGGATAGGACGGAAGAGGCAGATAAAGTTTCGGCTCGTATTACCGAATTGCTATCTGAACAGAGCTTTACGTTCTCGCCATTGGAATATATTTCAATTCATCGTCGTTTGTTTGAAGGCATCTATGAGCATGCAGGAAAGATAAGAGATTATAACATTACGAAAAAGGAATGGGTGTTGAATGGAGAAACGGTACTATATGCTGGTGCTGATAGTATCCGTGAAACGCTGGATTACGACTTTGCCCGTGAAAAAGAATACGATTATAAGCATCATGATATAGCAGAAGCTGTGAGCCATATCTCACAATTTGTTTCTGACCTTTGGCAAATTCATCCGTTCGGGGAGGGCAATACCCGTACAACGGCAGTTTTTACCATTAAGTATCTGCGCACATTTGGTTTCGACATTAGCAACGAAACCTTTGCTAACTATTCGTGGTATTTTCGTAACGCATTGGTTCGAGCCAACTATAACAATATACCTAAAGGCGTTTTTGCTACAATGCAATACCTTGAAGCTTTCTTTCGCAATTTGATATTAGGTGAGCAGAATGAATTGAAGAATAGATACCTGCACGTGTCGGCAGAAAGTCAAAGTGCAACAGGTAATGACCCAAAGTGCAATATTTGCACTTTGAATTGCACTTTAGAAGAATTAGCATTACTCAACTTTATTAAAGAGAAACCGAATGCAACGCAAAAAGAAATAGCTGTGCATATCGGAAAATCAGAACGAACGGTAAAGACGATGACCGTAAAATTATCTGTACAAGGCATTCTTGAACGCAAGAACGGTCGGCGCAATGGCTATTGGGAGATTAAAAGCAAAGAATTAAACAACTAAAATCTAATTTATTTATGAAACGCTATTCACTTAAAATAAAAGAAATAGAATTACAGCTACATGATGGTAATTATAATCGTCGTGTACAGTATAACGAAAAAGATTTTGATATTATTGTTATCAGCTTTAAGGAAAAAGCTGACCTTATAAGAAAATTTGCAATCTCTGCAAATTGTTTACCAAATAGTGATTCTATTCATTTGATATTTGATCCCAATACTCACAAGGTAAGTTTCTCACCACAAGAAATAAATACTAATATTATTAGTGATGTTGAAAAATTGCTTTGTTCTGATAAAATATGAGCATTTATGGCAGAAGATAAAGAACAATATAAGAAATCAATTCGCTTCTTTAACGACCGTGAAGTGAGGGCGGTATGGGACGAGGAACACAGTAAGTGGTGGTTCTCAGCTACTGATATTGTTCGAGCCATCAATAACGAACCTGATTACACTAAGGCTGGTAACTATTGGTGATGGCTTAAAAGGAAGTTGAAGCAAAAAGATGTTGAACTCGTGAGTGCCACTCACGGCTTCAGATTTAACACAACTTGGATTAAAGCCAAATAGATAAGAACGAATATCTTTTTGTAATAATATATAAGAGTTTGTCTAATGATGCATACATCAAGTCTTTTATACAGCCTGCATTCATTACAAAGATTTATGATAGAGCTATATGTTTCAAAGACAGCCTGTGGTTATCTTATGGTGAATTTTATAAAGGGACTAATATAAATAATTTAATATGAAAAGTTTTAGAATTGAAAGTATTAGCATATCAGATAAATGTGACAAAAAGTATTGTAAGATACTAAAAAAGGGGTATGAGTATAAGTTTTATTCTAATAAAGTAACTGAGGATATTAACTTATATGGTGATAATATAAATATATGCGCTCTTGTTGGTAAGAATGGAAGTGGTAAATCTTCACTTCTAGATATGTTATATCGTATAGTAAACAACTTTGGATATTTACTTTTCAGGGGTACTATTATGCCTGGAGCAGAAGATCCTATTTTTCTTAAAGGAATCTATGCATCTGTAAAATTTAGATATGGAGATGAAACATTTGAGCTTAAGTGTGAAGATAAACGTATATCCTTTTATTCAAATGAGATAGAACCTATTTGGAATGATAAATACGATGGAGAAAATATAAAATGTGAAGAGGCTGGAAATAATAAAGGAACTTATGATACTGGGATAAATAGTGATAAAGATGACATAATTAATGTTGCAAAAAATTTCTTTTTTACAATAGTAACAAACTATTCTATACAATCTTTAAATTATGAAGATTATGAAGAAGGTCCTTGGATACAAAAACTTTTTCATAAGAATGATGGCTATTCACTCCCTATAGTATTAAACCCTTATAGACATGATTACGGTATAAATACAGAAATAGAGACAGAACTTACAAATTATCGTTTATCTGCTATCTTCTTAAATTCTGCAGAAGAGAAACCTTTTCTTGACGGCTATAATTTAAATAGATTGGAATATCGTTTTGCACCATTTAAGTATTACCGGATTATTTATGCTGCCTATCGCCATTGGGCTATAAATGAACAAAAAAAAGACATAAATTTAGATCTTGAAAATGATTATGATATTATGTCTTTTGTAGAAGAAAGATTTATAGAAGCATATAAAACGAAAGGCTCATATACAAATCTTATTTTAGAAGGATTAGACAAATTAAAATTAAACTTATCACAAGAAAGTCCTGATTCTTATAAGGCAGCATGTGTATATATTGTTTATAAAGTTCTATCGTCAACCAAATATCCTGATTATGCTCAATATTTTCAAAGTCTTCATAGATTCGAGCACTGTATAAGTTGTGAAGTGGTTGATAAAAATGTGAAAAAATACATTGAAAAGTTATTTGATGATAAATCACATATAGCAAATAAACTGCATCAAACTGTCCAATTCATAAATAATTATGATAAAATTCAAAAAAGAGATGGGGTATATTTGAATGATCCTGACTTTTCTTTTGATTTTAGGAATTATTTGGATTCAGGGAAATCTCTTGATAATATTTCAGACATAATCAAGGAACTTCCTCCACCTATTTATAAGGTAGAGATATTTCTGAATAGGAGTAGGAAAAAAAATGATAAACGTAGCCAAATGGATGAAGTTCTATTTAGTAAATTAAGTTCTGGTGAAAAACAATTTGCTTATATGATGAGTACTTATATTTATCATTTAATAAATTTAGAGTCTATTCACACAGCCACCCAAACTAACTCAAACGGCTCAAATCGAGTGGCATATTCTATGATAAATATGATATTTGACGAAATGGAGTTATGTTTTCATCCAGAATATCAACGTACATTTGTTAACAATCTTATTTCTTATATACAAAGAATGGAATTAAATAAGACGTTCTCTTTCAATATTATTTTAACAACACATTCACCATTTATTTTGTCAGACATACCTGCATGCAACATTCTTGCTCTAAAAGACGGAGAGCCTGATGAACAGTTTAAGAATAAGAAAACATTGGCGGCAAATATATATGATATTTTAAACAGTGGGTTCTTTATGGATGATTTTATAGGGGAATATTCTTCGATATTTATAAATGAAATAATAAAGAAATTAAATGATTCTAATGATGATATTTCAGCAAAAGAACAAGAGATACTTTTTAAACAAATATCTCTCATAGGAGATGATCTTGTACGAATAAAATTATTAGAAAAATTAGATCAATGTACTAATAATAGATTCAGTATTGAAGAGCGTAAAAGAATATTGCAAAAAGAACTAGACAACTTAAATTAATATGATACCCTTAAAGTTTAAAGATGATGTTTGTCCAGAATTTTACAAAGAATTTGCCTCTGATTTTGAGCATAAAATAGAAAAGTATAAACGCAATGGATATATAGGTAAAGGCGAAAAAAAAGAAAAATTATCTTCTCAAACTAAAGATTTTCTTGGTTACCTTCTAGCCAAGAGTGATAAAGACTCTAAAAAAAGCAATCTTTGGGAATTATTAGATTGTCACGCTAATGAACTTAAAATCTATGCGGATAATTTGTGCGAACTTTATACTTCTTTGAAAAAGAAAGATAGTAAAGTTTTTAAACAGATAAAAAAAATTTTTGTAGATAATACTTATACATCATCTTTCAGAAAAGATTATTTTATAAAGTCTTTGGATATTAAAGTTTGTCCATATTGTAATAGGTCTTTTATCGAATGTATTGATAAAAAAGATAAAACTACCCCTATAAAAGGACAAATTGACCATTTCTATTCCAAAGAAAAATACCCATTTCTTGCACTTTCAAGATTTAATCTTATTCCTTGTTGTAGTGACTGTAATGGAGTGGGAGGAAAATTTATGGCTGATGCTGATAAATACAAATTGATAAATCCTTATTTGTTAGAGGATTCTGATGGGATACAATTTAAGATGGAGATTTTTCGAAGTCATTTTGCTAATTTTGAACAGTGCGCAAATTCTATAAGAATTACTGTGGAAGAAGCTAATGGATCTGGATTAAAACAAAATATTGAAGTTTTTCATTTGCAAGAAATATATCAATCACATTGTGATGTTGCAGCAGAAATATATTTAAAAGGAAAATTAAAGATGCCTTCAATTTATCGTCAGAAAATTATAAATATAATGAAACCGATTATGCCTATAACAGAGTACAATTTCAACCAGTTGATATTGGGAATAGAAGATAATCCTCAGCAATTTAAAAATAAATCTCTGTCAAAGTTTAAAGCAGATTTAGCTAAGGATGAGATGTTAATTTAGATAGAAAACAACTCTGTATCACACAAAAATAATTCTGAAAGACTGATAGTATCCAATATATTTTCTAATCAATGCTACTCAAATAGAGGAAACATTTTTGTACCATAAGAATGTAATCCACTGACAATCAGTATAGGATATATTTGAGGAAGTGAAGTAAAGAACATAACAAGTATTTTACAACAAAAGAGAGGGGAATTATATGTTCTCCTCTTTTGTTTTACCTAATCTAAGTTAAACAATGAGGAAAGAAAGTATCTTAAAGCAGGTCGTATTGCAAGAGTATGGGGAGAAAAAGCATCTAAAACTTACCAGGAGTCAGTTTCTACTTTCGTCTGAGTTTTATTCTGAGGTGGAGAGTATGTACAAAGAATTAGGTGGAATACTTGGAGAGCCTCCATTGACATTTGGCTCGTGGGACATTTCGACTCCTGAGTTTATTCTGGAATTGGATGAAGAAAATCATTTCAATAGATATAGATTACAGACTTTAAATTCTAGTATTTATCAGATGATAAATGGTTTCCGTTTAGATGAATATATGCGTTTCTGTACACTATACGAGTCTAGTTGCCGTAAGCATGGAGGATTTTGGAAAAATAATTCATCAGAGAAGTTGTTTGTAAAAAGTGATGATAATGGATGCTTAGATGGGGCTGGAAGTTCACGATGGAGGCAGCGTGCTTTTTATGATTTTCTAAGGGATGTTACTGGACTTATAAAGGAGATCCCAGTTATTCGTTTGTCTATTTATCAAACATTTAAGGGTCGGAAAGTTTATGATATTATAGAGTCCAAAGATAAAGCTATGATTTTAGATTTGGTAAGGACAACAGTTAAAGAATGGATGTAGAATTTCTTTTGTAACAATAGTAGCCTATGACTCATGAAGAATACAATCAATTATCCTACGACTACGCACACTGTGCTGGCACTCACTGCGAGAAGGGCAGTCAGTGCTTGTAAGATACAGTCTATACGATGTGAGAAATGGGTAGAAGATAGTAGTATATGATATTAAACTTAAAAGTGATTACGAACTTCCAATTTTATCAGCTCTTTGAATTAGTTTGTAAGGAACATTTTTCATGAGGAAATATCACGAAGCTATAATGACATGTGGGTGGCTGATTTAGATTATAAAGAAAAACAATAATTTATGGAAGATATTAAAGATCTATTGCATAAGATTCGAAGGTTTATAGATGAAGATGAAATCTTGAAGAAAGAAAAAAGTAAGCGTGGAGAAGACTTTAATGTTTTTAAGATAATGCACGTTGAGAATGATGAAGTTCGTACGCACTCAGCTATGCTTGCAGCATTGATGGATCCAAAAGATACGCATAGTTGTGGAACAGCATTCTTAGAGTTGTTTTGCCAGCAACTCCATGACTTAGTTTGTGATAGTAAATGCTCTAACTTTGTTTTTGATTCAACCAATGCTACTGTAGATGTAGAAAAGTCGATAGGTGGTATCTCGGGAGATAATGAAGAAGGTGGAAGAATGGATATTCTGATAAAATCAGGTAGTATACAAGGTAATAAGACAAAAGCTATTATCATAGAAAATAAAATTTATGCCAGCGATCAAACTAAACAACTCTATAGGTATTATCAATTTGCTGAGCAAAAATATGGTTTGGAGAATTCCCTAATTTTATATCTGACCTTAGATGGACATTCTCCTCATGATATATCCGTTACTGGAAGCAGTAGGAAGATGAAGAAAAACGAAGATTACTTTTGTATTTCTTATAGAGATTTTATACGTCCGTGGCTTCAGAAGTGTACCGAGAAGGCTTTTGATAAGCCCTTAGTAAGAGAGACAATTATACAATATAGGAACTTATTATCATTATTAACGTATCAGAATATGGACGAGCAAAAACAGAAGGAGTTGATAGAATTACTTGCGAGCTCCGAGAATATCTTTACTGCAATCCGAATACATGATAACTATAATCGAATCCTCAATAAGGTTATTGGTGTAGAGTTAAGAAAGCAAGTTGAGGAAATAGCCAACGAGTTGAGGCTGGAATTAGAGTTCCGGACAGAGGATGGTTATTGGCAACAGCAGTACAGTCACTTCCTTCTTTGGAAGAAAGAATGGAGCTATGCAAAGATATGCTTTGAATTTAAGAATGCTAATTTCAATAAGCTAAGCTATGGGATAAGGTATAATAGTCCAAAAACGAGAGAAGATAATGAAAATATTAAAGAGAGAATCCAAGAAAAGACTCATGATGGACGTTCTGAAGAATGGTGGGCTTATATAAAAGATTTTGAATATAATGACTGGAGACGAGAATATGTATATAGAAAACTGTTTAACAAGGATATTCAAAAAGAGATAAAAGAATGTGTGCAGGACTTAATGAATTTGACAGAAGGCATAACTATGTAAATATAGATTTTATAGAACTATGAATTATTTTCTATTAATGCTTAATAGGATTGGTATGTTCACAAAAATAATTATTTTAATATGGCATAACGCTATAATTAGATAGTTATACATCACCATCAAAAATTCTTCTAATCTCCCCTTTTATACCATTTTCCTGACGACAGGAAAATGGTTAATCTTGTTGCTTTTTATTTCTTTAATTGACTGAGCGTTTACTGATATATAAGGAGAGCAATATCTCCGTAGCATTGTTTTATATACTACACTGAGTTTGAAAACTATCTACTGTCATTTTTAACATTTGCGGTAGTTTGTTGATTTATAAAGTGTTATAAGTCGTAAGTGGCTGATAGGAGTGACAGCAAAATAAAAATAATCCGTGAAAAACTTGATAAGATTTTTTACGTCTCAATGTCAATGTGTTGTCTGCTGACTTATAGCGTGAAAGCGACTCGAGAGAATATAGGATGTCTGTATTATTTTAATCTCAAAATATATTTGTTCTCATTTAATTTTTGTATGTTTGTATTTTAAATATTTAATCTATGGCAGAGAATAAGAATCAGCCAACTTTTTGGTTGGAAGTAAGGAAGGAATACGTGGTAGACAACTTTGAAAATCTGCTTCGTTATTTGAGATTGTATAATTACAAGATTGACGAAGAAACTTCTGATAACGATTTTGATAAAAGCTATTTATGTCTTGGGCAGGTTGTTACAGATCTGACTGGAGATATGGCTTTGTGTAACCTGAGTTCTAGTGCCTCAAACGTTTGGAATCAGAAAGAATCACTTCATTTAAGAATGATAGCTACCTATCTGCTTGCATCTGACAAGAAACATCAACAGGATCATAATGTTTTGCTTTTGTTAGCTGACTATCTTCTTCTCAACAGCTACTGCGATAACAGTCAAGTCCTATCAGAAATACAAGTACTTGCTTATGAAGCTGCAATAGGGGCACCTGTCGTGCGGTACGGATTTTCTTGGGATGATTTGACAAAAGAGAATTTCACCCCATACATCCTTGCAACTAAGTTGTCACAGACACAATTTGGCAAGGCTCCAGAATCACCCTATTGGTATTATGAAGGCAGGGGACTCCTGCGTATGGAAAACAATCATATTTCTTTGGTAAATATGAATCTTTGCCAATATCAGAAAACCCAAGTGACTAAGCAAATAGAGGTAAACTCTTACCTTGATATTATGACCAAGAAGTATGAAAGGTCTAATAAGACGGAGTTCCCTGGATTATTTCAACTCTCTAGAGACTTGTATAATGAGCAACAAAAAGTCCAACCATCCCCTATTTGCAAACCAAAAGAATATATGCCTGAAGATGAGTTGATCGTTAAGGTTACATTTGTTGATGGTGACGTGCAGGCGGAAAGTATTGATCCTAAATATGAGAAAGTTAAGGGTAAGGTTTTTATTACAAATAATTTTTGTTTTATCCCAATAGAACATTGGTGGCAGGTGTTGAGAGTTGGTGATTATCTCAAGGTAAAGCGAATAGAGGAGATGGGCTACGTATTCAGCCTTGATGATTCCTTCGATAATTTCTATGAGACTCAAGGTAAGGCTGCTGTACACGATAGTTGCGATGCAGTATTCTTTGAGGAGTTTAATGGAGGAATAAGATGTATTACCAGGGATGGTCTTCTTGTCAATATCTTTGGTGAAAGCCTTTCTACAATGGATGAGAAAAGGCCGATTAAGGTGCTTGTTAAAGGTTGCAAGCGTGATAAAAACCATCACGTCGTTCTTAATGCTGAATTCGCTTATGTAGATACGCCAGATGATGACTCTCTAATAGGTAAGGATTTTATTGATGATGCTCAGCAATGGCTGATAGAACAATTCATAGAATACTGTGAGCCAAGTGAGATTCCTACAAGTGATAAGACTGTTGGCTCTGTGATTTCTTCCGAAGCAGTAAGTCTCCTGTCTCACATTTTGTTTAAGGAGTCTCAGCTGGTGACAGATACCTATGAACGCTATAATCGTTTGCTTGCAGCGCGAATGATTGCGTTTATGGCAGGAAACCAGTATGATTGTGCTTGGCTTTCACATGAGTTGAATTATCAGAATTCTATCATAAAATTCTCAATGGGAGAAAGTGTTAAAACCTTGTATCTTCCTGAAAATATTGAACTCAGCGGCGATAAGCGTATTAAAAGGGAATCAGACGTTATACAAAAGTTAGAATGCTATATTGATGAACGGTTTGAACCAGAAAGACAGAGAAATACTTTTACGACAGAAGATATTGATTACCTTGATCAGCTGATAAAGGCATCTAATACGTTGAACGGTAAGATAGAACTCAGCGAGATTAATAGAATCAAAAGGTCTATAGCATCCTTCCTTGGTGTGGGTGACGTCTATCAGAATATTTACAGAGACCTCACTTATTATGGAGAGGAAAGTGATACGTTAGAATTTAAGACGTCTGTAGTGTTTTCCCAAAATATGCGCCCGGACCTGTCCACTCAGAAATGGACAATCCTCAAGACTATCTGTGGTTTTCTTAATACAGTCTCAGGAGGAGAGTTGCTACTCGGTGTCAACGACAAAGGATATAGTTGCGACCTTCGACAGGACCTTGAGTGGTTGTATAAGAACCATAAAATTACAGAAATGTCAATGGATAAGTATCGGTTGTTTGTCAAATATATGATAGACCATGCTTTTATGGATGAGGAGAATACTATTCGTGGCGGAGATATCACTGCAACCCGAATACGTCTCCTGATTGAGAAGAACGATGAAGGTATGGAATTACTGCGTATCCAGGTGCAGCCATACGAATATGGAATAATTTGCCTTGATGATAAACTGGAACGTCCTGAACATATAAAGGAAAGCTATTATCGTACGAGTGGGGCTACTATTCCTATGACTCGTGAAATCAAGAAGACGATTCTTGAAAAGAAGATACAATTCTCTGCAGACAGGGACATACGGATGATGCTTCTGTTACGGCAGGCATGTAAAGAACGTAAGCAGGTTATCCTTCGCGGTTACACTTCAAAGAGTGGAACCAAGGATAGAAATGTAGAGGTATATCAGATTCTTACTAAGCAACAGGTTGCTATTACCTATGACATTGATAAAAAAGAAATAAGAGAATATAAGATATCACGTATTAGAAGCGTAGATATAACAGGACAGAACTGGAAGTATGCCCATAAGCATAGGAATCTAAGGATTGATATCTTTAATATTATGGAGAATCCGAAGGATGCACCAGTGAGGGTAAAACTGAAGCTGTCGAATTTGGCATATAATCTTATTCGTGAAGAGTACCCTGCTTCTTTGGATGTACTGATGGATAATACTGAAGATGACAAGGAACTATACCCTATGATGCTCAAGACGGAGGTGTTCAGTCTTATGGGTATCGGTCGCTTCTATTTGGGATTAATTAAGGAGATTAAAGTCATAGAAGGAGAAGAACTTGTTCTATATGCCAAGGATTATGTAAAAAGACTGGAGAATCTATAGTGAGAGCCTACACACTACTCGAAATAAGTACGAAGGAGCATTATATAGTTTAGAATTTGTGATGCATAGTTTCACTGTTCGTAATAGCTATAGCTTTAATGAAATGATTAGGTGAAAGATTTTTTTTTATGCCTGTTCTCAATTTTACTCAACATGGGATAATCTAAATCAAAAATATATCAGATATATAGTATTTTAAGTGTTT
>ERZ773057.497-NODE-497-length-16497-cov-9.219195_pt1 | contig 16497 bp, 11 predicted proteins | sample MGYA00580629_ERZ773057 | MGnify/ENA primary metagenome ERZ773057 (study PRJEB29015, sample SAMEA2738143) | human oral metagenome | biome: human oral; feature: human-associated habitat; material: saliva | place: China | collected 2163 ...
ATGTTCAGGGTGCCGCCGGAAATTTCGAGGGTGCGCGGGGCTTTGAGCCCGTCATCCCCAGCCGAAATAGTCACCGACCCGTCACTGAGGCGAGTAAAGCCCTTGTTTTCATCATCGGTATTGGTAGATTTAATGCCGTCTTGCCCAGCGGTAACCTTCACGGTGCCGCCAACAATGTCTACATAGTCTTTGCCTTTAATACCGGCTTTTGTAGCGTTGACATCAAGGGTGCCGTTGGCGATGACGAGCCCGTCAGTGGTGTGAACACCCGCTTTGTAGGAGCCCTTCACAGACAGACTGCCTTCCCCGGCGAGAGTCAGGTTCGCGGTGGAGTAGATGGCCGCATCCGGGTCATCTGCGCCTTTAGCAGCATAGTTAGCCCCATCCGCAATGGTGTTTGCCGTGCCCGACGCGGTGTAAATAATCGCTTCACCAGCGCCCGCCACATTAATGGCTGGCCCGGTTGAGTTGGTAATCTTCGCATTATCGAGCACCAGCCGCACCGTATCAGACTTACCGGCTTCAATCTTCACTTGGCCGTTGTACTCGCCGGAGAGCCGGTAGGTACCGTCTGCGGTGATAGTGATAGTGCCATTGTTAACGTTTACCCCGTCGGCAGCGGCGGGGTTCGCCAGGTCAATGGCTTCTTCGTCGGAGGAATCCCATTTGAGGTCTTCATCGGAGTAGTGGGTTTGTGCATCTAGCTTTTGCACTGCGGCTGCGTTGGGTGCAGCTGCGACGGGAGGCGCACCATTGGCGGCAAGGTACCCGGTAGACCCCAGCGCGGTGATCAGAGTTACGGAGGCTACGGTTTTGACCGTTGTTTTCTTCATATTTATTGTTATCTTTCGGTGATTATTGGAGTCTCAGCAATCGCTCAAGACCTTAAAAGTCTACCTTAAGTTGAAGGATTGTGTAACCTGATTCATAGATAAATAAACATAAGAAGACACGCGATGCACCGGTTCGAGCATCGCGTGTCTTCTTATTGTGTACCTTCACCCCCGTACCGCTACGAGCCGAAAGACAACAGTTCCACGCCTTCCCCGTTATTTCGCCTTGTCACAACGGGTTTATAGGTATTGTTGGGCTATTCTGCGGCGTAAGTGCCCACTTCAACCGCCCCCGGAGCGAGGGTCGTGCTGCCCTCCTGCACCGGCTCAGACACCGTATATACCGTATAGTTATTGCCCTTTACGAGGGATGGGTTCGAGAGAAAGAACAGCTGCACGCCGGAGGTAACCACCGTATAGTTCGCCACCACCGCCCCGGTCTCGGTATCTGTCACCTGTACTGTGCGTCCGGGGGTAAACACGTCCAGATCAACCACTCGCAGATACCCGTTCGTTGACTTCTCGGAGGGGACCTTAAACATTTCTGCACCGCTGCCGGCCGCCGCAATATTCACCCCGTTCAGCAGCAGCTCACCATTGGCGTCCACCGAGTTATTCAGGTAGGTTGAGGGGCCGTTAATGGTGACAGTGCCGCCGGTGTAGGTCTGGGAGCCGTTCGAGTCAATACCATCCCCCTCAACATTCACCGTGACCTGTCCGCCGCTGATATTAATAGCGGCGTCAATGACCTCAGTGGTATCCCGTGCCCCTCCCACACTGCCACTGGGTTCCTGCTGGGGCTGACCGTCAGGTGTGGGGTCGTCCTCGGCTTCCTGCCCATCGGGCAGGGGGTCTTTAAGAGAGGCGTTAATACCGTCGTCTATGCTGTTTACAGATACCGCACCACCGAAAATATTAATGTACTGGCCCTCCACACCTTCTCGGGCCTTTTCAATATTGAGTGTACCGTCCGCTATTTCAACGGTGCGGATGGCTTTAAGCCCGTCATCGCCCGCAGTAACCTTCACGGTGCCGCCGGTAATACGCGCCCACCCGTACCCTTCCTCTTTAGAGTTGGTGGCCTTAATAGCATCTTTCTGGGAATTGACGGATACCTCACCGCCCAGAATGTCCACATAGTTTTTGCCTTTAATCCCGGTTTTTACGGAGTTCACATTCAGGGTTCCGTTGGAGATCACCAGCCCGCCAGTGGTATGCACTCCTTCTTCATGGTTCCCGTTCACCGTCAACGTGCCTTCCCCAGCGAGGGTCAGGTTCGCGGTGGAGTAGATCGCTGCGTCTGGTTTTTTCTTACCAGTTACCGTGTACTGCTCCCCATCACTGACAGTATTGGTGGTGCCAGCCATCGTATATACGATTGTCGTGCCGCCTCCGCTGGCGGTAATAGCAGGCCCCGTGGAGTTAGTAATACTCACATTATCTAAGATGAGCCGCACTGTCTCAGGCTCGGCGGTATTAATGCGTACCTGCCCGGTGTAGTCGCCGCTTAGATGATAGTTCCCGGCTTTGGTAATGACTAGGGCACCATCCTCAACGCTCACCCCGTCAGCGGAAGGTTCATTCGCAAGGTCAAGGCGGATTTCAGATCCAGTATCCCAGGTGAGACTACCGTGGGTGTGGTGGGTTTCAGCATTAATTTTTTCGCCGGTTTTCGTATTCGAACTATATTTGCCTGAGGGGGCTTTTGCCTGTTGAGCGGGTGCGGCATTGGTCGGGCCTAGGGAGTCTTTCGGGGCGGCACTAGATTCATTATTACTACCTGAGCATCCGGCCAGTCCCAAACCCACAATAAGGGGTAGAGAGGCTGCCACGTTTAAAGGGGATTTCTTCACTATGCGTCTTCTTCCTGCCTGCGTATATCGGTGTCTGTATACGCGTGTCATAACGGTAACGGGTAACGTTTGGCTCCCCATATACCCTTACCGGTGGTTGGTGTTATTGGCGGTTATTTGCATGTTGTCTGCGCGCTGCACCCTAGAATCCCCCTGGGTGAGGGGGGTCCGTCGAATACGCGCCATGAGTTAGGTGGCGGTAAGCCACGCACTCTACCCTACCATTAGGTGGGTTTAAAAATACTAAATGGGTGACGCCTGACCCTGCGGCATAGCATTCACTGTGGTCTAAAAAGGGTACGGCACCTGCTGCGCTTATTGTGTGAGGCATTGGGCCTTATCACGTTCTGCGCGGCAGGTGCCGTCTCGTACCGGCAATTTAATGTGTTCGTTCTTGTGCCGGTTTTAGTTCAGTGTCGGTTGTGGTTGGTTATTCTCCCTTCTATACGGTGACGCGGGTTGCCTAGACGGCAACTTTAGCTGGCACCAGGTTCATCCACCGCTCAATAATGCGGTGCCACTTATTGGAGGGCAGCTGCGGGTTGAGTGCCGCCAGACCGGTACCGAACTTGGAGATCTTGACGGGCCGGATGCCCGCACGCCACAGGTGCTTGTCTGCGACTGAGGGGGCCGTGCCAGATTTCGTTTCAATAATGACGGTGCCGGGAATCGTGTACTCAATCCCCACCTTATGGCCGTGGTAGTTCTCCCGGGTTACCCCCGCATAGAGCGCATGATCCGACAGGGGCGTCCACGTAAGGTTACGGTCAATGGTCAGGCGGGAATCCACCGGGTTCTGCTCTGAGGCGGGCAGGTAAATGGTGGTGCGTCGATACCCGGTGCTAATAACCGGTTCGAACTCAATGGCCGGGGTGTCAAGAATCCCGTAGAGTGCCTCGTTGACGTACTGTCGGCCCTCTTCAGTGAGCTTGTCACGGTCATCAATGGAGTAAGGAATGCGCTCCTTCACGGTCATGGCGCGTTCGCCTTCGGTCTTGACCTCCAGGAAGCATGTGTTGGTGTCGAGGTAGCTGCGGGTGCGCACCTTGAACCGGTCGGGGCGGTCGGTGGCGGCCGCGTAGTAGCTGACCAGGTTGGGGGTATCGAAGTAGACGGAGTCGTAGGCAAATTCGCGCTGCCCCTCAATTTCGAGTACGGATGCCTCGGCGGGCAGCTCTGCCAGTACCGATGCCGCGTAGTCTGCGTCTACGATGTATTTACGGTCCATGCGGGTCTGCATGGCAGCTTTGTTATTAAGATCGTTCAGGGTAATGCTCTGCCAGTAGCTGGGAATAATTTCCATGATGCTGTTCCTTTCGGGCGCCGCCCGGTGACTGTGCGGAAGCCGTGCCGGGTCGGTATTGTCGGTTAGAGCTACGAAAGTAGCAGGATATGCGCGAATCCTTTAGATATTGCGGGACGCCTCATGCAGGTGGTGGCCGTAGCCTTGCTGTGAGGAGGCGTACCCTTGGGCTTGGTTGCCATAGCCCTGAGTGGCACCTGCACCCTGCTGTGTTGGGGTGTTCTGCGCCTTGGCAGTTACCGCATAGTCGGGGGTGTTTCCCTGTTCTGCGGTGGTATCTTCTGCCGGTGGGTCAGGGTTGTAGCTAACCTCTGCCCTGGTAGTGTCGTTGACCATGTCGAGCTCCGATACTTTCACGCTGAGCACTTCGTAGGAGAGCTTCTGGTTCAAGTATGTTTTGAGTTCTTCAGGGTCGCTAATGGCACGATCGACGGTAATGATCTGGGTCTTCTGTTTGTTGTCGAAGAAGGGCAGATCGACGACGGCCATGATAATAACGAGCATCGCCATGAGGGCGTATGCCATATATTCGGGATCCAGCCTGACACCTGCGATGAGGCCCAATGCCAGTGAGACAAAGTAGTAGGCAACTTCGCGTTGTGCCAGTGGAGTGGAACGCAGGCGGATGATGGATAGCACACCGAATAGCCCAAGCCCCATTCCTGCACTCGTGCCGGAGGCAAATGAGAGTGCTTCTGTGACCACAAAAACGCCGAAGTTAATGATGGTGTATGAGACCACTAGCTCACGGCGGCTGTGGCGGACGAGGTAGATGGTGCACAGAGCGGCAATTGCTATAAGGTCCGCGATTACCATACTCACTAGGTGCATAGGATTCTCCGTCTGTAGTGTAGTGATTCGGATATTTATAGATTCGCGCTTAATCCTGTGTTGTAGCTGTGTCCTACTTAGATCGCAGGTATGTCTTCCAACGGCGCTGGTCTTATCCTGTATCGCCTCTTTTCTGTTGGCGGTTCATGTGCTGTGTTCCCACATATTTCATGTGGGTTTTTGAGCGGTAACTCTCAGTGGAATATATCTGTTACCTTTCCCCTCATTTTATCAATCTAAGGCTTAGGTTTTAACGCACCTTCACGTTCTATGGCTTAAATTCAACCTATACAGATAGAGTTGCCTTGACATTTATGTGCATAAAAATCACACCCACATAACGCCTTTTGCGAACGAAATCATTTATAGTGTGACCTGTTTTATGGTTTTCTGTGGGAATATCCCCACAAATCCAAAATCCCCCTTTGCATTCCATGCAAAGGGGGATTTAAGTGAATATTTACACAATGCGGCAGTATAAAGTACCGACCGAGCGATATTTTATGATTTACGCCGAATATTGAAGAAAATGATGAGCGCAGCGAGTACCACACCGCCGCCGATCAGCCCGTAGCCAAGCCACGGCATCATATTCCCACCCGAGTTATTCGAAGATGCGCTGGTCACTGCGGTGGGGCTGGCGCTGCTGCTGATCGGGCTTAGCGGCTTTTCGTCCGCCTCTGTGGTGGCGCTGCTAGCAGCGGTGTGAGTTTCTTCTTCCTTAGCTGCGGGGCTGCTTTCTTCTTTAGCGGGAGTCTCTGTCTTAGCGCCTTTAGAAGGATCTTCCTTGGGACTTTCAGACTTGTTCGCATCGGCTGAGGCTGACTCCGACGGCTTAGCCTTGCCGGTGCCGCCGTTTTTGTCTACCACGGTCACAGAAGCGGCTATGCCTCCGCGCTTATTATCGTTGGGGTTCAAAGACCCGGTGAGCACGTTAATGGTAGCGGTCGAACCGGCAGTATAACGATCCTGCCAGGGAATAGAGCCGCTCACTTTACCGTCAGCGTCAGCTTCGAACTGCAAGTAGTCCGACGAGCCCACAGGCCCACCATTGAGACGCACGGCAAGTACTGAGGGGGTGCCGTCGGTGGCAAAGAAGTTAACGCCCGAAAATTCCAGGGGCTCACCCTCAGTCCAGGTTGAGGGGAAAGTAAGGGTGGCGCCGTCGGTGTATTCCTTAACAATAGGCGTTGCAGATGGTTCTGGCGCTGCATAAGCGGCCGGTGCCAAAACCGAGCTGCTTAGTAGACTGCACCCAAGAGCGAGCACAGCGCCGGAAGTAGCGATTTTCTTACGGAATGTCATATCACCAGTCTATCGAAAATGATGTGCACCGTGTGGATAGTATTACCGTATTATTAAAACTCCCCCGTGTAATAATTCACTTTTTGACTGAATTCACCCTGCACTATCAACCTTTATATCCTCAGTATTTCAATCAAGACACTCTAAAAGACTACATCTTAACTACACACTATAAAAGGTATAAAACATAAAAATGCACATATCTCCTATAATACTGAGGGTATAGTGTTTATCTATTCATACATTGTTATTTTATTGCAGGTTTATGATACGTTCAGCACATCGTCAAGAAATTTTACGCTCGGCGTGGCGTATTTCCCCTATGAGCACTATACCCACGCATAATGCGCTGTACCTTTGTATTTCAGAGCACCCTGCACCTCTTGGACGAAGAGCTTCTGCAAGCCGAAAGTGCCCCCTACCCACACACAAGTGCAGGCCTCTGCCCCGCCATACTGCGGTATGCAAGAGACCTGCACTGTTATTGTCGGTTGGAATACTCCACGGCAGCGCGCATTAGGTAACGCGCACCAGCCAAGGTCTAGGAAGCTAAAGCCTAGGAGCTCTGCTTACGGCGGCGCATCACCACAATTGCGGCAACACCAGCGCCCACAGCAGCCAGACCCAAGCCCGCAATAGTGACAACACCGGCCGCACCCGTACTTGCCAGCCGCCCAGAGATACCGCCGCCATTATTGCTGTCGCTAGCAGCTACCCCGCCATTAGAATCCACGCGGGAGGCGCTGTTCTCGTAGTCAGGCTTATCCTCGCAGCCGACTCCATCATGGTCGGCGTCAAACTTCTCCTGGAAGTCCGGGTGACCCTTGTGGATGGGGGCCAGACCAGCGTCCCACACCTCTTTACAGTTCTGAAAACGCGGGGTTGGTGATGCTTCTGCGGTAGCACCCTCCGATACCTCAGTGGAAGCCGATGAGGTTTCGCTGGAGGTCGCCGAGGGCTGCTGCGAAGGGGTGGTCTCGCTCGGGGTTGCCGAGGGCGATTCAGCCGGTGATTCAGAGGGTGATTCAGATGGGGCAGCAACGGGTGAGCTCGCGCTGGGAGCAGGAGCTGAAGGAGACTCCGAAGGCACGCTGCTGGGTTTCTCAGAAGGTGACGGTGTCTCAGAAGGGGTGTCCTTCGGTACAGACGAATCAGACGGGGCAGCCGAATTGTCCACGACGGTTACCGTAGCCGCCACGCCGCCACGCTGCCGGTCTTTCTTATTCAACGAGCCGGTGAGCACATTAATTTCGACGCTTTCCCCGGCCTTAAGGTTCTCCTGCCAAGGGATAGAGCCAGAAATATTGCCGTCCGCATCCGCTTTAACCTCTAGGTAGCGGGCGCCGCTGACAGGGCCGCCGTTGATCTTAATCGCCAGAATAGAAGGGGAACCATCAGTTGCTTTGAAACCGGTACCTGTAAAGTGCAGGGGTTGACCTACGGTCCAGGTGTCCGGAAACTGCAGGCTCGCCCCATCTTCGTAAACGTGAGCGGCTGCGGCTGGAACCGAACCAGGTGCTGCAAAAGCAGCGGGAACAGTTGCACCAACCATGCCGCACCCCAGTGCGGCAACGATGCTGAATGTAGTAAATTTAGTGCGAATACTCATGACTTAATTTTATCTGTACGCACAGTATTAAATGCAGTTATTGCACGCAGAAGACTATGGTGTTCGTCAATATGGTTAACCTTCCTTAGACGTAAAACCCACCCTTAAATCATTGGTGCTATATCCCTGATCTGGCAGGTTTTAAGGAACATATTAACGGTATAAGACACGGCTTCTGTGGCGGGCGGCTCATCGCATAAGTGCTCTAAATTGATCCGCAATACACTCTTGCATTCTTATAGGTACGTTCTTGAATATGAGAGAATAATTCACCCACAGCGGGTTATACGCGAGAGCGGCATCACTCTTTACGCATTTTGCGCACGGCCAGGAATATTGCTCCACCAATTCCGCCCACAATCAGCACATAACCGGCAGCCAGCAAAACCCCGTTTTTACCGGGGTCCGCAAGATCTGCCGGGCTAAACCCCTGCCCGGAAGAACCCTGCTCACCCGAGGCCTCCGTAGAGGCAGAAGAATCCCCAGCCGCAGCACCCGTGGTAATCGTCACAGGCTCGTTGCCGAAGTCTGCGGGCTTATCGCACCCCACACCGTCATGGTCAGCGTCAAAACCCTCCTGAAAATCCGGGTGGTCCTTATGAATAGGGGCCAGCCCGGCGTCCTTCACTTCTTTACAGTTATGAAAACGCTTATTCCCGCTGGCAGAGGCTGAGGCTGACGCACTGGGGCTGGACTCGCTGGCACTGGCCGAAACCTTATCGGAAGGACCATCCGGTTCGGAGGAATCTATAGCGCCGCCAGAGGCCCCGTTACTATCCTGCTGCCCACCCTGTGGGGAGGCTGATGGGTCGCTGCCGCCGCCGCTTTGGGCACCGCCAGCATTATTATTGCCGCCGGAGTTATTGTCGCCGCCGCTGCCGCCCTGGTTCTTATTGTCACCAGAGCCGCCGTTACCGTCCTTATTATTCTTATCCCCAGAAGTGCTACCGCCGTCAGAGCCCCCGCCGTTCTTATTCTCACCAGACTTATCTTTCTCCGCCGGTTTCTGGGCTGCACCGGTGGTGGTCTTCGGCTGCGGGGCAGGGTTCTGCCGCGCCGGGGCGGCCACAACCCGCACATCAACCTCGCTGCCCTCGTAGAAACCGCCCCGAGTCAACGCGAAAGTCTCAAACTCAATGCTCTGCCCAGCCTGTAAACTATTCGACCACGGGATAGAAGTAGTGAATTTTCCATTAGCATCCGGACGCACCTCGTGGTAAATCTCGCCCTCATCGCCACGCAATACAACAGTCACCGACCGGCCGCTTCTGGTTCTAAACCCCTGCCCGGTAACAGTTAGCGGTTGCCCCGCCGTCCAGGTGGTGGGGAAATTAACGGTTGCTCCAGCTCTGAAATAACTGGTGGCAGTGGGAGCAGCCACCGGCGCAGCCGAGGCGATGGGAGCGGATGTGCCTACCATGCCGCCCGCAAGCGCGGCTATGATACCGAAAGTGGCAATCTTGGTGCGAATTGTCATGCCTTATATTCTATCGGCGAAGCAATAATATTACATGGCCTACGATTATGGTGTGGGTCAAATAGCGACGATAGGACACGCACTATTTTGCGCTAATGTACGCCCCCATTAGGGGAAATACTCTAACCCAGTGTTTGGCGCACCTTGCGTATTTCTTTATTATTCTTCTCCTGTGCGTGGCGGCGCCTTGGGCCACGGTGCTCACAGCTGCAACCGGTCAAGCAGCTGGCCCAGCGCATCCCCCACATTGGTGCGCCACAGATAGGTGGCGCGCGCATCCGCCCGGCCCGGCCCACCGTTCAACACGGCAACCGGCTTATTGGCCTTGAGCGTATCCAACACAATCTTATAACTGCTCATCACCGCCACCGACGAGCCAACCACCAGCAGAGCAGTCGAATCAGCCAGCATGTGCCACAGCCGCTCCTTCCGCTCGGCGGGCACAGATTCACCGAAGTACACCACATCCGGTTTAAGGCGCTGGGAGCCGCACGCAATGCACCCGATCATCACAAAATCACGGATGAAATCGTTATCCAACTCAACATCGCCATCAGGGTTAACCCGCAAATCGGTGCCCGCAAGACGCGCCAAATAGCCGGGATTTGCGGCATCCAAACGAATATCCAGGCTCGCCCGCCCCTCACGGTGCCCGCAGGTGAGGCATATGATCGTTGAGAGATCACCGTGCAGAGCCAGTATATTTCTGCTCCCCGCCTGGGCATGAAGCCCATCAACGTTCTGGGTGATCACCCCAGAAACAGCGCCGTGCTGCTCAAGCTCAACCAGCGCATAGTGGGCGCGGTTAGGTTTGGCCTCCTTCATGCGCCGCCACCCCACATAGGAACGCGCCCAGTAGCGCTGGCGGGCAGCGTCATCATACCGGAATTCCTGGTAGGTCATGGGGCGGTGCTCACGCAGGGAACCGGCGGGGCCACGGTAATCAGGGATACCGGATTCGGTACTAACCCCCGCCCCGGTAAGCGCAAGCACCCGGCCTGCACGAAGCATACCAGCCACCCCTTCGAGGGCAACCTCAGGCTGGTGCGGCTGGGCGGTCTCGGCAACAACACGCTGGATAGAACGGATCGCGGCACGGTGCACGGCGGCAATCTCGTGATTATCGAATCCGGTCGTGTCAGTCCATTTATCCATTGCGTCCCAGTGTGCCGTCGTTCAAGAATGTACTGCACCCATTGTAGGATGCGCCCCGCCATGACCGTGCACACTGCGGGTATCCGCACCGAAAGTGACCGTGCGGCGGCTGGGACCGCGCACTGCTCACCCGCGCACGGAAAGAATTTCTGGGAGTAAACCTCAACTAACAGCTTAAAGATAGGGTATCCATACTGTTGTACACCACAGTCCCGAAGCGTCTTTTCGGGCATTCTACCCTACGCGGTGCCTATAGAATTTTAGGTATGACAACTCATCACAAATTCGCAACTATTGGCGCCGTCGCCACGCTCAGCCTCAGCCTCGTAGGCGCGACCGCCGTCCCCGCCGCATTCGCGGCACCCGCAACCAACACCGCCGCCGTGGCACCCGCAGCAAACGCGAGCCACACCTACGACGACGGGGCAACCATCACCTTCCCCAGCTCCTGGACCGTGGGGCAGGGTCTAAGCTTCACCGGCACCGGGTTCAAAGCCAAAGACGGCTCACCCTCGGTACTCGCCCTCAAAATTGATGGCGGTGGCGTAAGCGGACAGCCCTACCTGCGTGTTGAGGCCGACGCAAACGGCAACGTGGCGGGCACCATCCCCTGGCAGGAAGGGTTCAAACCCGGGCAGACCGTGACCCTCACGGTGCTTACCGGGTCGCTCAATAAACAGGATCCCCGCCGCGGCGGCGACGCCGCGACCGTGACAATCCAGGCGGCAGCAGCACCGAGCGCTTCCCCCACCGATACGGCTGCTGCTTCTGCTGCGCCCGCACCGACCGAAGCAACCCCCAGCTCCTCAGCCTCTGCCGCACAGAGCGCCACCGAGGCACCCGCTGCCTCAAGCGCCTCCGCAGCGGTGACGGGCAAGCCGCAGCCTCCGGTGCAGCCTTCCGCTGCCCCCAGCCAGAGCGAGCAGGCAGCAAACAATTCGGCGCAGGACTCTTCCTCTGCTGAACATAACGTGCCGAACGCATCCGCAAACGCGGAGCACCTGGCCGCTGCCGCTCAGGGCTCGGCCGTAGCTGGGGAGATCCCCACGAACTGCACCGAAGCATCGGCGCGCGGACTCAGCAATATTGATGCGAACAGCCCGCACTACGGTGAGCACCTTGACCGTGACAAGGACGGGGTGGGGTGCGAGACTAAAGCAACCGGCACTTCCGGTTCCGGCACCGCCAGCACCACCGGAGGCAAGCAGGCAGCAGCCGCTGACACCTCCACCGATGACAAACCTGATAACTGCACCGAGGCCCGCGCCCGCGGCCTGAACAATATTAAGGCAGGCAGCGAACACTACAGCGGCCACCTTGACCGTGACAAAGACGGGGTAGCGTGCGAGTCCAGGGTATCCGGCAGCTACTCGGGTGGCTCCGCATCGCGTGTCTCCTCCACCGGGACTGTCGCCTCAACCGGCAGCACGGGCAGCTACTCGGCAGCTTCAACCACTCGCGGCAGGCTGGCAAGCACCGGCGCTTCGGGTGCGCTAACCATCGCCGGGGTTGGCCTGTTCACCCTCGTAGCGGGTACCACCGTCGTACTGGTGGCACGCCGCCGCAAGCAGGCATAACACCTTTCATCTACTAGCAAGAATGCGCGCCGTACCGGGATACTTCCCGGTGCGGCGCGCATTATCTGTACCAGCTGCGCTACCCGTTACCGCCTGGAGGTCACCGACAGACCGTCCATTGCAACATCCGGGTTCACATCCACCTCTACGGTGTCGCCATCGTGAATGGCACCTGAGAGGATGCCCTTCGCCAGACGGTCGCCGATCTCACGCTGTACCAGGCGGCGCAGCGGGCGGGCGCCGAAGGCCGGATCGTACCCTGCCAAGCCCAGCCATTCCAGGGCGGCGGGGGTAACATCCAGGGTCAGGCGGCGGTCGGCCAGACGCTTGCCCATGCCCTGAATCTGCAGGTTCACAATCTGTCCCAGATGCTCGGAAGAGAGCGGCTCGAACATGATGATGTCGTCCAGACGGTTCAGGAACTCGGGGCGGAACGCCTGGTGAACCACCTGCATTGCCTTTTCACTGCGCTCCTCAAACGGCATCTCCTGATCGACCAGGTACTGCGAACCCAGGTTCGAGGTCAGAATCAGAATCACATTGCGGAAGTCCACGGTGCGGCCCTGACCGTCGGTCAGACGACCGTCATCAAGCACCTGCAGCAGAATATCGAAGACCTCGGGGTGAGCCTTCTCAACCTCATCCAGCAGCACCACGGAATAGGGGCGACGGCGCACAGCCTCGGTCAGCTGACCGCCCTCTTCGTGGCCCACATATCCGGGAGGCGCACCCACCAAGCGGGAAACACTGTGCTTCTCGCCGTACTCACTCATGTCGATACGCACCAGGGCGTGCTCGTCGTCAAACTGGAACTCCGCGAGAGCCTTCGCAAGCTCGGTCTTACCCACGCCAGTCGGTCCCAGGAACAGGAAGGAACCAATCGGGCGGTTCGGGTCGGAAATTCCGGCGCGGGCGCGGCGAACCGCATCCGCTACGGCAACCACGGCGGCTTCCTGACCGATCAGGCGTTCACCGATGCGTTTCTCCATCTCCAGCAGCTTCTCGGATTCGCCCTGAAGCATGCGCCCGGCGGGAATGCCCGTCCAGGAAGAGATAACCTCGGCAATGTCGTCAGCCGTGACCTCTTCAGAGACCATAGCCTCGCCATGAGCCTCAGTTTCGGCGCGCTGAGCTTCTTCCAGTTCCTTCTCCTTGGCGGGAATTTCGCCGTAGAGCAGGCGGGATGCATCCGCCAGGTTACCCTCGCGCTGTGCCACCTCGGCACGCGAGCGCAGCTCGTCGATTTCACTCTTGAGATCGCCCACGCGGTTCAGACCGGCCTTTTCGGCTTCCCAGCGGGCGTTGAGCGCATCCAGCTGTTCTTTCTTGTCAGCCATGTCTTTGCGTAGCGCCGCCAGGCGTTCTTTAGACGCCGGGTCGGTCTCGTTCTTGAGGGCCAGTTCTTCCATAGTCAGGCGGTCTACAGCGCGGCGCAGCTGGTCGATTTCCTCGGGGGCCGAGTCGATCTCCATGCGCAGGCGTGATGCGGCCTCATCCACCAGGTCGATCGCCTTATCGGGCAGCTGACGTGAGGGAATGTACCTATTTGAAAGTGCTGCGGCGGCGACTAGGGCGGCGTCGGAAATCTGCACCTTGTGGTGCGCCTCGTAGCGTTCCTTGAGCCCACGCAGAATACCGATGGTGTCATCAACGCTCGGCTCACCCACGTACACCTGCTGGAAACGACGTTCCAGGGCGGGGTCTTTCTCAATGTTCTCGCGGAACTCGTCGAGCGTGGTGGCACCAATCATGCGCAGCTCGCCGCGCGCCAGCATGGGCTTGAGCATATTGCCTGCATCCATGGAACCTTCGGATGCGCCCGCACCAACCACGGTGTGCATCTCGTCGATAAAGGTGACGATCTGGCCTTCGGATTTCTTGATTTCTTCGAGCACGGCCTTGAGGCGTTCCTCGAATTCGCCGCGGTATTTAGCGCCCGCAACCATGGATCCAAGGTCAAGGCTGATCAGGGTTTTACCGCGCAGGGATTCGGGGACGTCGCCGGAGACCATGCGCTGAGCCAGCCCTTCGACCACGGCGGTTTTGCCGACGCCGGGTTCACCAATGAGCACGGGGTTGTTCTTGGTGCGCCGTGAGAGCACCTGCACCACGCGGCGGATTTCGGAGTCTCGGCCGATCACGGGATCGAGTTTACCTTCGCGGGCGAGCGCGGTCAGGTCGGTTCCGTACTTTTCAAGGGCTTGGAAGGTGCCTTCGGGGTCCGGGGTATCCACGGTGCGGTCTCCTCGTACTTGGGGAATGGTCTCTTCAATGACTTTGGCGGTTGCGCCCAGGTTTTCAAGCGCGCGAGCGGTATCGCTATCGCCGCTTGCGATGCCCAGCAGCAGCATTTCGGTGGAAATGTAGGTGTCACCGAATTTCTGTGCGTGGGTCTGTGCGCTCTGAATGGCGGCGAGGGCGCTGCGGCTGAAGTTTGCGTTCTGCACCGATGCGCCAGATGCCTTCGGCAGTTTCTTAATCTCTGCGGATGCAGCTTCCGAGATGGCGTCGATATCGAGCTCTGCGGCCTTGAGAACCGCTACGGCAACGCCTTCTCGCTGATCCATCAGTGCTTTGAGGATGTGCGCAGGTTCGATGCTGGGGTTACCCGCTGTCTGCGCGTTCATATTAGCGGCGGAGAGCGCTTCTTGGCTCTTGGTGGTGAATTTTGCGTCCATAAATCTTATCCTTTCGCGTCTTGTGCGGGGCGCATCCTGCGCCTTCTTTTTACAGCTAACTTGAGTCTACTACACTCAAGGTTTGGACGCAAGGGGCTACTGCCGATTTTCGGGACCAAAATTCAGTACTAAAAAGGCTCTTTATACGAATAAAGCGTAGTTTTCGCCGCTTTATTCGTATAAAGAGCCTTTTTAGGGCGCGGGTGAGAGGATCAGGCTAGGTCTCAGTCCAGGAAGTCATACGGGCTTTGTTGTCGCGCCTGCTCCTCCAAAACCTCGTCGGTAACACCCTGCTGTATGCGCGCCCCACGTCGGTTCGCACTGTATGCCAACGCGGCGGCAGTAATAGCGGCCGCGAACGTCAGAATACCGAAGGTGTTACCGAACCCTGCCGCATACCCCACGTACTCGCCGCCCACAAGCGCACCCATTCCTGACACCGGCACCCCGGCGCGGTAGTCGGGAATGAACATCCCAAAGAGAAATGCGAGCACCCAGCAGGTAGACTGCGCAATCGCCACACCCCAGCGGCAGGCGGGGCGGGTGAGCTCTGCGGCCGCGACAGCGCGGCGCGCATCCGCAAAGGCCCAGCGGGCCGCCAGGCACAGTATGAGTGCGAGCGCCGGGCCGAATGAGATAGCAAAAATAGGTACGAGGTCACCGGCTGCACCGAAGAGGGCACGGCCTACGGTAATCCAGGCGGCAGAGACAAGCGCCATGGGGTAGGCGGCGTAGAGGGCTGCAACCTGTATGACGGCAGGTGTGCGTGCAGCCAATGAGTTTACGTGCGGGTGCGATCCGGAGCGCTCTGATTTTTCATTCACTGTGCCATCCTAAACGGTTTGCGCCCCGGGTTGGGGCAGCACTCACCATGTCAGTGGTTTTTCCGCAGTAAAACCCACATAAACCTAAACTTTAGCCAAAAACTTTATTGTTATACTGAGCACATTGGGTGCTTGCGGGTGCCCACACCAGCCACGTTAAACCCATACCAACCACACCGATAAATAATGGGAGCCTACATGAAAATACTGGTTTTAGGAGCGAGCGGTCGCACCGGAAGCCTTTTCACCCGCAAAGCGTTAGAGGAGGGGCACACGGTCACCGCCTATGTGCGTAACCCCGATAAGGCGGTGGCGCTTTTGGGGGCGCATCAGAACCTCATTATTGTTCCCGGCGCCCTGAACGATTCCGAGCAGCTTGCCACGATTTCTTCCGGGCAGGATGTGATGGTTAGCATCCTGGGGCAGAAAGCTACGGTACGGGAGTTTCTATCGACCAAGTTCATGCAGAAGCGCCTGCCGCTCATTATGGAGGCGGTGGTGGGTGCGGGTGTACCGCACTGTGTTCTTATGAGCGCCTACGGGGTGGGTGACACGGTGCGGAGTGCATCTTTTTTAATGCGTGTGGCGTGCAAGACCATTATGCGCAGTATTTTTAGGGACCGTGCGAAGGCCGACGCTATGGTTGCTAAGTATCAGCCGTATATTTCGCGGGCGTTGCCGGGCAGGCTCACAGATGAGCCTGGTAAGGGCGGGGCGAAGGTGGTTGATGTGACGAGTGTTGCGCATGTTCCGGGTATCCCAACGATTGCCCGTGAGGACGTTGCCGATGCTCTGCTCGATATTGCGGGAGACCCGCTGAATGCGGGTACCGATTTTCTGGTGACGATTGAGGATGTTGTCATACGGGCGGCCTAGAAATGCCCGGTAGGCTTAATGGCATGAGCACTAATATTCAGGGGGATTTTCCTCAGGCGATTCTTTTTGATCATGATGGCACGCTGGTTGATACTGAGCCGGTGTGGGCAGCCGCGAAGGTTGAGCTGGCGGCGGAGTTTGGTGGTGTGTGGACCGCGCAGGACACCCTGGATTGC
>ERZ773057.502-NODE-502-length-16445-cov-7.748017_pt1 | contig 16445 bp, 8 predicted proteins | sample MGYA00580629_ERZ773057 | MGnify/ENA primary metagenome ERZ773057 (study PRJEB29015, sample SAMEA2738143) | human oral metagenome | biome: human oral; feature: human-associated habitat; material: saliva | place: China | collected 2163 ...
GTGTTTTCACCCTGACTCCGCCCTTGCATGCGAATGTAGGGGCGGAGTTTTTTGTTAACAAGAAAAGCCTCACCCCCGCCCCCTCTCCGAATGGAGAGGGGGAGTAGATAGTCTTATTTGCAAACAAGGAGGGCGTTTCTTCGATATGAAGAAAGCCTCTCTTCGATGCAACAGAACGCCCTCTTCATATCGAAGAAACGCCCCTTTTGAATTAAAGAAACTATTTTCTAACTGGCACCCGTTAGGCACTCCTCCCCTTAGGGGAGGTTGGGTGGGGTTGTTCCATTCGGAGAGGGGGCGGGGGAGAGGCTGTAGATGGAATTGGCAGAGGCTGTAGATGAGTTTTGATGAGGCTCCCTTTCCTATTTAACAACAAATCTTCTCATTTCTTTGGATGACTTCTCAAAAAGTATTACATTTGTGTTGACAAACCTAAATGGGGGTGATTACAGGAGATTAGACGCATTGATTATGATCCTAATAGCCCTCCTTTAAAACCTAAAAGTCAGTTATTACCTATGCAAACTAAAATCCTATGCTGCGTGACAGGCACCCTCGCATTGGGCGCCATCCTACCTGCTCAGGCACAGAAGAAGCCCATGAATATCGTTTATATCATGAGTGACGACCATTCCTATCAAACGATTAGTGCCTACGACAAGCGTTTCATTGATACACCAAACATCGATTGGATTGCCAATCATGGTGTGAAATTCCAAGAGAGTTTCGTTGCTAACTCCCTTAGCGGACCCTCCCGAGCATGTATGTTAACGGGTAAGCACAGTCATGCAAATGGTTTCACAGATAACACCAAGACGTTTGATGGAGGACAGCAAACCTTTCCTAAGCTCTTACAGAGTGCAGGGTATCAGACCGCAATGATCGGTAAGTGGCACCTCACATCACTGCCTACTGGCTTCAACTATTGGGACATTCTCATTGGACAAGGCGACTATTACAACCCCGACTTCTTATGTAATGGCAAGCCACTAAAGCGTCAGGGATATGTGACGAACATCATTGCTGACCTCGCAATAGACTGGATGGAGAATAAAAGAGACCCTTCCAAGCCTTTCTGCTTACTAATGCACAACAAGGCTCCTCATCGTGTTTGGAACCCTGATACATGCGACTTAGACCTCTTTAATGATGTGCAGTATCCATTGCCCGAGACGTTCTATGATAACTATGAAGGGCGTTTGGCAGCACAGAAACAGAAGATGAGTATTATCAAAGATATGGACATTGTCTATGATAATAAGATGGCAGATCACGAGCAGGAGATACACTCTGACAAGGAGTTGGAAGCGTGGGGACGTCGTAACTATGAGCGTATGACACCCTCACAAAAGGCTCAATGGGATCGCCATTACGACCCCATTATACAGAAGTTTAAGGCTGATAAGCTATCGGGGAAGGCGTTAGCTGAATGGAAATATCAGCGTTATATGCATGATTATATGCGTGTGATTCGGTCGGTAGATCGCAATGTTGGACGTGTAATTGAGTATCTCCGTGAGAAGAATCTATTGGATAATACGATGATAGTCTACACCTCCGACCAAGGCTTCTACATGGGTGAACATGGTTGGTTCGATAAGAGATTCATGTATGAAGAGTCGTTCCGTACACCACTGCTAATCTATTGTCCGGGTGGGAAACAAGGCGTTGTTAATGAGATGGTACAGAACATTGACTATGCACCAACATTCTTGGAAGCAGCTGGTGTAAAGGTTCCTTCGGATATTCAAGGGTGTTCGCTCTTGCCTTTGTTACAGGGTAAGAAGCCTGCTAACTGGCGTAAATCGCTGTATTACCATTACTATGAATACCCCGCAGAGCACTCTGTCTGCCGTCATTATGGTATTCGGACGAAGCGTTACACACTGATTCATTTCTATAACGATATAGACTCTTGGGAGCTTTATGACCTCAAGAAGGACCCTTCACAACTGCATAACATCTATGGACAAAAGGGTACGGAGAAACTCACAGAACGATTGAAGAAGGAGCTAAAAGAGCTTCAAGTACAATACAATGACCCTATTAGGAACCAATACTAAGTGGCAATTTTGTACTTATCACGGACTATTAATGAATTGTGAAGACGCCTTGACTCAATAGAGTCGGGGCGTCGCTTTTGATAAAGGACTTATTTCTTGCATCCAAGATAATCATTAGTTTTATGTTGACGAAATACGAGTTAATTGGTAAGGAAAGCCCTCAATTAGGTTAGATAAAGCCATTTTGCAGTGCATTCTCTTGCTAGTTAGTAAGAAAATAAGTAATTTCGCCGATGTATTTATACGATATAATAAGGTGGTGGAGATGGTGTCTCGACTGCTTAGATAAATCTATTATGAAACGACTTACTTTATTGTTAATGATGTTCCTGATGGTTCTGATGGCATTTGCTGACGGACGCATCAAGGTGGCGTGTGTGGGTAATAGTGTTACATGGGGGTATGGTTTGACCAATAGGGACGCCGATTGTTACCCCGTGCAGTTGCAGAGAATGTTAGGAGATAAGTACGATGTGCGTAATTTCGGGCACTCTGGAAGTACGCTTCTAAGCCATGGTCACCGTCCATATATCGACCAGAAGGAATACAAAGAAGCGTTAGCTTTCAAAGCCGATAGGGTTATTATCCATTTAGGACTCAATGACACGGACCCTCGTAATTGGTCTGAATATGCCGAAGAGTTCAATTCTAACTATATAGAACTCGTCAACTCCTTCCGCAAAGTGAACCCTAAAGCACAGATATGGGTGTGCTTGATGTCGCCAATCTTCGAACGTCACCCTCGCTTCGAGAGCGGAACTAGGGACTGGCATAGCCTCATTCAACAGCATATCAAGCAAGTGGCAACGGCTGAGAACCTCCCATTAATAGACCTCTATACGCCTCTTCACAATCGTCCAGACCTCTTTGCGGATGCGCTCCACCCCAATGCTGAAGGTGCAAAGATCATCGCTGAGACTGTATATAAGGCTATGACCGGCAATTATGGAGGGTTATCTCTTGCGCCACTATATACCGATGGAATGGTAATGCAGCGTAACGAACCGATTATCTTTCGTGGTTCTGCCAATGCAAAGACGATTGTTAAGGTAAGTTTCGATGGTCAGAATCAATCCACAACAGCTGCAGACGATGGTACATGGAGCGTTAATTTCTCTGCTCGAAAGGCTGGCGGTCCTTACAAAGCAATAGTTGCTGCAGGTAAAGAGCGGCTGACGTTGAAAGATATATACGTCGGAGAGGTGTGGTTGTGTTCAGGGCAATCAAATATGGAATTGCCTATCTCCGCCGTACAAAGTGGTAAGCAAGACCTTGCGGAGGCTGGTTCACAACCCTTAATACATCTCTTTAATATGTCAACACGCTATCCAACGAATGCTGTGAGCTGGTCGGAAGCGGTGTGCGACTCGGTTAATCGCCACCAACTCATGCGAGTTGGACCATGGCGTAACTGTTCGGTCGAATCGTTATCGGGCTTCTCTGCAGTCGCATATCACTTCGCTAAGGGTTTAGCAGACAGTCTGCAGGTACCTATAGGAGTGATTTGTAATGCCGTAGGAGGCACTACCACCGAGTCGTGGATTGACCGTTCGACCCTTGAAAAGGACTTCTCTGCAATCTTGCGGGACTGGTATCATGGAGATTTCGGCATGAAGTGGGCAAGAGAACGTGCTTTGCAGAATATAGCCAATAGCAAGAATCCATTGCAACAGCACCCTTATGCGCCTGCTTATATGTTCGAGACAGCTATGACTCCTTTGTTGGGTTATACGTTGAAAGGTATCGTGTGGTATCAAGGAGAGTCCAATGCGCATAACATCGAGCTGCATGAACGCCTCTTCCCATTGTTGGAGAAAAGTTGGCGAAACTTCTTTCAACAGAAGAAGATGCCCTTTTATTTCGTACAACTATCTAGTCTGAACCGTCGTTCCTGGCCGCGTTTCCGTGATTCACAACGGCGTATGGCGTTAGGGTTAGAGCATACTTGGCTGACGGTGACAAGCGATTTGGGAGATTCACTTGATGTGCATTACACCAATAAGAAGCCTGTAGGTGAACGGCTCGCCCTGCAAGTTTTGCACCATAGTTATGGACATGATATTGTGTCAGAGGGACCTGTTATAGAGCGAGTTGAGTTCGTTGATGGAGACTTGTTGTTGACTTTCTCAAATACAAAGGAACTTCATTTCACGGGTAACCGATTGATAGGCTTTGAGCTTGCGGGTGCCGATGGTATTTATCATGAAGCCCAAGCAACGATAGAGAATGGTTATCAGGTGCGTGTGTCGTGTGGGTCAGTAGTAGCCCATCCTGTAAGTGTTCGCTATGGTTGGCAGCCGTTTACTCGTGCGAATCTTGTGAATGAAAAGGGACTACCTTGCAGTACATTTGAGACCGCAGAACGTAGATTTTAGATAGAGAGGACGCCTCGTATCTATTTCCCTTGCCGACAGGGAAGGGGAGTAGAAGGGCTTATTTCTATCTGAAGTAATCATTTAACAAGTTTTTATTAGATAATTGTTTTCAGTATAGTTAGTTGTGTTTTCTTATAGAGGAAACTATGTTTCGAATCTTAAAGTATTATCCCTTGAATTAAAGGAAACGCCCTTCTCAAATAGAGAAGGGCGTTTCGTTAATAGGAAGAGAGGCTCTCTTGCCATCGAAGAGACGCCCTCGTTGATTCCAATAAAACTATCGTCTTTAGACAACAATACGTATTCCTGCCCCATGGATGGGGCAGGATAGAATACTAAAAGACTTCAGGAAGACTTGAATCTTCACTCTCCTGTATAGAACTTAATCAGTTGAGTGATAGCCTGGGTGCATGCTGGACAGAACTCAGGATGGGCATTTGTGCGCATACGGCAGTCTGGGTAAGCGCGGTAAACACCATGTTGCGCATAGCCAGCAGGCTCGTATGCACCCACTTTCCACTTGTCCCTGCGTGCGTTCGGCTTATCTAAGTCGGTTGGTTCGGGCGTCGGTAATGGGGTCTTCTTATCGATCATTCCTTCCCACTTATTGTGGAAGTCGACCAGAGTTGTTAGGTTCGGTTCCCATGGCTCGACGTCCTTAGGATACATATTAATCTCTTCTTTGGCATAAGCATACTCATCACCAAGCCCTGCGAAAGAGTGTCCAAACTCGTGGACAACCACTGGTTTGAATTGAGGATGGTGTGCCATTGAGAGGTTGTAAGAGTTCAGAATACCGCCACCACCATATTTCTCAGTGTTTACTAGTACGATGATATGTTCGTAAGGCGTACCAGCTAGCCAGTCATGGAGGTCTTTGATATGGAGTGTAGTGAGGTATCTGTCGCTGTAGAAAGTGTCGAAATGAGAGTGAAGAGCCGTGTTCTTCCATATACCCTTTGATGGTTCGGAAGTGCCACTATCAACGGATGGCGCCTTGACAGCCACAATATTGAATCGAGAACGCAACGATTTGAAAGGTTCGTGAGCGAAGAGAGCCTCCATCGCAATGCGACAATCCTTTATAAATGTAGGCATTTCAGCCTCAGTGTAACCCTCCGCAATATATGCAATGTGTATGCAGTGCGATGAATCAGCAGCCTGTTGCAAAGTCTCGTAAGGTGTGATATTACGCTCCCCGATGTGTCGGATGAGAATATCCTGTGGTAGAACGATGTGCGTCATGCGGTTAGTAACCTCGCGCCGATTGTTCCTTAGTTCGATAGTTACATCTGCTGTATCTTTCGGATAAGGTACAAGAAAGACGTTTTCAAACGATTTCTTGCTATTACCCTGTGCCTCATCATAAGTGAGCCACTCCTGGAATAGAGTAGAAAAGGAGTTTCGATAGATTACTTTCTGCGTCCGATGGTCGCGCACAATGACCTGTCCATTGCCTTCAACAGGCACTTCAGATAGTCGTTCGTGCTTCCCATACCAATGTGGGATACGTGATAGTTCGTCCACAGCGATGGTCTGCTCTTTGGCATTCCCAGCGAAGATGTAATCCAAACGGAGCGTTGCATCCTCAAAGTAATGGTTGAAATCCTGCGCAACAGCACTCATGGAGAGTGCGAGGAGTAGGGTAGTAATGATTTTTCTCATAGGTCTTGAAAATTGGTTAGAACTATTATTTCTCATTCTTCAGATAGATAGAATCATTGACAAAGTAGCGTTTGCTTCTCTCAAATACGCATCTCTTATCATCTGCAAAGATATGAATAATTAATGAAATTAGCTATCAGGAAAGAGATTATTAATACCTTATTTCTTATTCATAGCTCATAGTTAAAGCCTTTCACAGGCTCTTTGAAGGGAATGAAGTCTTATTGTGAGGTTCTTTATAAGGCGTTTTTCTCTATTTAAAAGTTCCTCATTATGATATGTGTCGAGTGTTAAGAGTTGTGTAGTTGGGGGTATTTTAGTGGTTTCTACTTACTCTTTATAGTGTCAGAAGATAGTGATAATGTGGATAGGACACGAGTATTTTTGAATAAGGAAAAGGTTATGAAAGTGCGAAGAGTTTAATTTTAGCTGTCATTCCCGTCATAGCTTATACGTATATAGGTATTACTGATTGTTCCTAATGATACATTAGGATAGTGGCTAGATGGATTATATATAAACAATAAAAAATGCCCCGTATGGAAGGACGAGGCAACCTAATGTTCTCACAACGGAATAATCCTTATTGTGAATACTTTAAAATTAGTTCGTTACAAAGGTATGTATTAAAAAAATAATAAGCAAATTTTCTTAATGAAATTTTGACTTTGTTGTTGTTTTTTTTGTACCTTTACACAAATTATCATATAATCAATTCAACATGAAGAAAATACTAGGATTAGACTTAGGAACTACAAGTATTGGTTGGGCCTTAGTGAATGAAAGTGAAAACAAAGACGAACAATCTTCTATCGTAAGACTTGGTGTGAGGGTAAACCCATTGACTGTAGATGAAAAAGGGAACTTTGAAAAGGGGAAAGCAATCACGACTAATGCCGATAGACAGCAGGTGCATGCTGCAAGAATAAACCTTCAAAGATATAAGCTGCGCAGAGAGAATCTTCGTAGTTGCCTACAGAAACAAGGTTGGATAGGTTCCGAACCGATGTATGAAGATGGTAAATCTTCTACTTTTGAGACCTATAAGTTGCGTGCGAAAGCTGCAGAAGAGGAAGTGTCATTGCATGAGTTTGTCCGAGTTCTATTTATGCTGAACAAGAAACGGGGCTATAAAAGTAATCGAAAAGCAAACGATAAAGAAGATGGAAAGCTTTTTGATGGTATGACCATAGCCAAGAAACTCTATGAAGAACGCTTGACACCTGCCGAATACTCTCTTCGGTTGCTCTATAAAGGTAAGAAGTTTACGCCAGAATATTATCGTTCTGATCTTATAGAAGAGTTCGAGAAGATATGGAACGAGCAGAAGAAGTATTATCCAGAGATACTTACTGACGAGTTTAAACAGCAGTTAGAAGGTAAAGCAAAGAGCAATACAAGCAAGCTATTCCTTGGTAAATATGGTATTTACTCAGCTGATACAAAAGGTCTAGATAGGAGGCTGCAACCTTTGAAATGGAGGGTTGAAGCGATGAAGCAACAGGTTGATAAAAATGTTTTAGCCTTTGTTATCAGTGACTTGAAAGGACAGATTGCTAATACAAGTGGGCTACTTGGTGCTATTAGTGATAGAAGTAAAGAACTCTATTTCAGCAAGCAGACAATTGGTCAATACCTATGGGCTTCTCTGCAAGAAAATCCACATATCAGTATTAAGAATCAACCTTTCTATCGTCAAGATTACTTAGATGAATTTGAGAAGATTTGGGAAACGCAAGCAACTTTCCATAAGGAATTGACATCAGAACTGAAGCAAGAAATCAGGGATATTATCATCTTTTATCAACGGCCATTGAAGAGTAAGAAGAATCTCATTGCTGTTTGCGAACTTGAACAGCGTAAGGTGAAAGTGACAGTAGATGGAAAAGAAAAAGAGATAACGATAGGTCCGAAGGTTGCTCCCAAGTCTTCCCCTATGTTCCAAGAGTTTAGAATTTGGCAAAACCTAAATAACATTCTACTTCTAGACCATGAGACTAATAGCAAGCGTCCATTGTATGAGGAAGAGAGAAACCTTTTATATGAGGAACTAAGCGTTAAGGAGAAACTCAGTAAAACTGAGGCTCTGAAGGTATTGGGCAAGAAGAGTAAGCAATGGGATTTGAATTATAAAGAGTTAGAAGGCAATAGAACACAAGCTGTTCTCTATGATTGTTATAACCGAATTATCGTGATGTCAGGGCATGAAGAGTGTAATTTCAAAAAACTAAAAGCCTCTGATATTCGCCATTATGTTAAGATGATATTCAAGAACTTAGCCTTCAATACAGACATACTATGCTTTGATTCATCGTTGAAGGGGCATGAGTTGGAAAGACAACCAATGTATCGGCTTTGGCATCTGTTGTATTCTTATGAAGGTGATAACTCTCGAACAGGTAATGACGCGTTATTAAGAAAGTTGGAAACAGCATTTGGTTTTCCAAAAGAATATGCTGCTGTGCTTGCCGATGTCGTTTTTGAAGATAGCTACGGAAACCTCAGTGTGAAAGCAATGCGTAATATTTTGCCACATTTACAAGCTGGGAAAGATTATAGTCAAGCATGTGAGGAGGCTGGATATAAACATTCGCGTCGGTCGCTTACAAAGGAAGAATTAAATCAAAAGGTGTATAAAGAAAGGTTAGAACTATTGCCAAAGAATAGTTTACATAACCCTGTTGTTGAGAAGATCCTCAATCAGATGATTAATGTAATCAATGCAGTTATTGATGAATATGGGAAGCCCGATGAAATAAGAATAGAGCTGGCAAGAGAATTGAAGAGTAGTGCGGATGAGCGTGAGAGTATAACACGTGGTATCAATCAAGGTAATGCAGAGAATAAACGTATTCGTGAAATACTAGAGAAAGAATTTGCACTTTCGTATATCAGTAGGAATGACATCATAAAATATAAGTTATATGAAGAACTTAAATCGAATGGCTTTAAGACTTTATACTCTGACACGTATATATCAAAAGATAAACTCTTCTCAAAAGATTTTGATATTGAGCATATTATTCCGAAAGCTCGTTTGTTTGATGATTCACTTTCAAATAAGACAATCGAAGCACGTGATGTAAATATAGCTAAAAGTAATAAGACGGCCTTTGATTTTATACTTGAAAGGTATGGAGAACAGGGTGTTAAGGCTTATAAGACGAAACTTCTTCGCCTTCTAGAGGATGGGGCTATTAGTAATAAGAAGTATAATAATTTGCTGAAAACGGAAGCGGATATACCTTCTGGCTTTATTGATCGTGACCTGCGAAATACTCAGTATATTGCAAAAAAGGCGTATGAAATATTAAGTGAGTTGGTTAAGATCGTTACTCCAACAACGGGATCTGTGACTAATCGATTGCGCGAAGATTGGCAGTTGGTGGATGTTATGAAAGAACTTAACTTTGAGAAGTATCAGAAGTTAGGTTTAGCTGATGTGGTAGAAGATAGAGATGGTCGGAAAGTTAAGCGTATAAAAGACTGGACGAAACGCAATGATCATCGCCATCATGCGATGGATGCATTGACAATAGCTTTTACGAAGCCATCTTATATTCAGTATTTGAACAACCTCAATGCACGCAGTGATAAGAGTAGCAGTATTTATGGTATAGAGGTAAAGGAACTGCATCGTGAAGAAGGTAAGCTTCGCTTTAATGCTCCTTTGCCTATCAATGAATTCCGTGCAGAAGCTAAAAGGCATCTAAAATCGCTCTTGGTATCTATTAAGGCGAAGAAAAAAGTGATGACACAGAACGTCAATAAAATTAAGACGAAGCATGGAATCATAAAAAAGGAACAGCTTACACCACGTGGAGAATTGCATAACGCTACATACTATGGGACAAAGAAACGTCCATTAATAAGGATGGTGAAAGTTGGAGCAGCATTAGACGAAGCTACAATAAATAGGGTATGCAGCCCCGCTATTCGTGCAGCATTACTGAAACGTCTGAATGCTTATAATGGTGATGCTAAGAAAGCTTTTACAGGGAGGAATTCAATAGATAAAAATCCGATTTACCTAGATGTTGAGCAGACGAAGATAGTTCCGGCCTTGGTTAAAACAATAGAGTGGGGAATGTATCATCCTATTCGTAAACGGATTACACCTGACCTTAAAATCGACAAAGTGATTGATAAAGGTATAAGGGAAAAACTGAAAGCTCGGTTGGCAGAGTTTAATGGAGATGCCCAAAAAGCTTTCAGCAACTTGGATGAGAATCCTATTTATATGGATGAAGCAAAACAAATAACTTTGAAACGAGTTAGTATTGAAGGAGTCTTAAGTGCAATTCCGTTACATACATTAAAGGATAAGGCTGGTAAGCCAATTATTGGAAGTGATGGGAACCCTGTATTCGGTGATTATGTTCAAACAAGTAATAACCACCATATTGCCTTTTATATAGATGACAAAGGTAATTTGCAAGATAATCCAGTATCATTCTTTGAAGCTGCCGAACGTAAATCACAAGGAGTTCCTGTTATCGATAAGAGGTATAATTGCGATAAAGGATGGCACTTTGTATTTACAATGAAGCAAAATGAATACTTTGTCTTCCCAAATGAAGCTACAGGTTTTATTCCTTCTGAAGTAGATTTATTGGATGAAGCTAATTATTGTATTATCAGCCCGAATCTATATAGAGTTCAGAAGTTATCGAAGGCTTCAGGTAGAGATTATTGGTTTAGGCATCACTTAGAGACTATGTTGAATGATGATTTAAGGTTGAAGAACTCTACGTTCAAGCGAATACAGTCTTTAAAAGGTTTAGAAGGTATTGTCAAAGTACGTATCAATTCTATAGGTAAGATAGCCGCAGTAGGTGAATACGATTAATTGGATGGCTTATGATAAAGAAGACATTATGTTTCAGCAATCCTGCTTATTTGAGTTTAAAGAATTCACAATTGGTAATTCGTTTGCCAGAAGTGGAAAGTTGTGATAACCTATCTGATAGTTTCAAGCAACAAAGTGAGCGTACAATTCCAATAGAAGATATTGGAGTTGTTCTGCTTGATAATAAACGAATCACGATTACATCGTCTGCATTAGAAGCCTTGATAGAGAACAATTCTGCTGTAATCACTTGTGATAGTAAGAATATGCCTATTGGACTTTTGTTACCTTTATGTGGTAACACAACACAGAATGAACGCTTCCGTATGCAGGTAGACGCATCGTTACCACTAAAGAAACAGTTATGGCAACAAACTATAAAACAAAAAATAAGTAATCAAGCAAAGATTTTAAGTATATATACTAATGCTGATGTGGGATGTATGTATGCCTGGGCAGATAAAGTTAGAAGTGGTGATCCCGAAAACCTTGAGGCTCGAGCAGCTGCTTACTATTGGAAAAATATCTTCACTGATATTTCAGATTTTGTAAGAGGTCGGGATGGGGAACCACCTAACAACTTATTAAATTATGGATATGCGATATTACGTGCTGTTGTGGCTCGTTCTTTAGTAGCAAGTGGATTACTCCCAACATTGGGAATTCATCATCACAATCGATATAATGCTTATTGTTTGGCAGATGACGTAATGGAACCTTATCGTCCTTATGTTGATGGGTTGGTGTTGGATATAATGTGCTTGACTAATGATTATAGTGAATTGACAAAAGACATAAAGATTCGGCTTCTATCTATTCCCGTTCTTGATACTACTATTGGAGGGAAAAAGAGTCCGTTAATGATAGCTACACAACAGACGACAGCCTCTCTTTATAAGTGTTTTAGTGGGGAACAAAGAAGAATGGTTTATCCTGAATTATAAAGTCAATTGGTGGAATTTTATAGATTTAGTCAATATAGGAGTATGTGGTTAATGGTATTTTTTGACTTACCCACAGATACAAAGAAGGAGAGAAAGGCTGCCGCACTATTTCGTCAGAACTTGCTAAAAGACGGATTTACAATGTTTCAATTCTCTATTTACATACGCCATTGTGGTAGTAAGGAAAACATGGAGGTGCACATTAAAAGAGTCTCAACCATTATTCCAGAGTATGGAAAGGTGGGGATTATGGGTGTAACTGATAAGCAGTTCGAAGGGATTAAGCTCTTTTATGGTAAGAAACCACATAAGCCCAATGTTCCAGGAGTACAGCTAGAGCTTTTCTAAAAAGATTAAAGTTTCACTTTTAAAAGTGAAACTTTAATCTTTCTTGCATTTTTCTTTTTCGTAAGTAGAGAGTATGTTGCTTATAATCAATGTTTTATTCTACTTGTGTTGTATTTGATAATGCAAAGATACTAATTTTAAAGCTAATCACAACCAGGTATCCCCACATTTGCATAAACACCTTGTTGTATTTGATAATGCAAAGATACTAATTTTAAAGCTAATCACAACTTACGTTTAATTTAAAAATAATTTATTATGTTGTATTTGATAATGCAAAGATACTAATTTTAAAGCTAATCACAACAAAGGGTGCTTAATCCTCTAATAGAGCATTGTTGTATTTGATAATGCAAAGATACTAATTTTAAAGCTAATCACAACAGTTCTTAATGAACAATTAAACTCTAATAGTTGTATTTGATAATGCAAAGATACTAATTTTAAAGCTAATCACAACGTTTAAAGATGTCATAAAATTTGGTCTTCCGTTGTATTTGATAATGCAAAGATACTAATTTTAAAGCTAATCACAACCGTTGGCTTCTCCTCTTTGGAAACGTGTATGTTGTATTTGATAATGCAAAGATACTAATTTTAAAGCTAATCACAACTTGGCGCTCGTGCTGGTATTGGTCAAGGTTGTTGTATTTGATAATGCAAAGATACTAATTTTAAAGCTAATCACAACTGGTCGTAGACTGTATAAAATCTTCAAAGGGTTGTATTTGATAATGCAAAGATACTAATTTTAAAGCTAATCACAACAGGAATTAGCAAGACCAACATCTAAGCATGTTGTATTTGATAATGCAAAGATACTAATTTTAAAGCTAATCACAACAAGAGAAACAGCGGAATTTTTAGTAAGTGGTTGTATTTGATAATGCAAAGATACTAATTTTAAAGCTAATCACAACTTCTGTCACACCCCAAAACAGTCAAGAGTAAGTTGTATTTGATAATGCAAAGATACTAATTTTAAAGCTAATCACAACTTACTGGTAATGTGAAGAATCGCATGGATGTTGTATTTGATAATGCAAAGATACTAATTTTAAAGCTAATCACAACCAAATAACTCTATTCTTGCGCGCGCGTATAGTTGTATTTGATAATGCAAAGATACTAATTTTAAAGCTAATCACAACCAGAAGCAGATGGTATATATTCGAGAGCTTGTTGTATTTGATAATGCAAAGATACTAATTTTAAAGCTAATCACAACAAAGAGTCAAGTTACAGTAGAGACAGATGAGTTGTATTTGATAATGCAAAGATACTAATTTTAAAGCTAATCACAACCGGACTTCAAACTGCTAGCAACTTGCTTCAGTTGTATTTGATAATGCAAAGATACTAATTTTAAAGCTAATCACAACAGAGGAGTACAAGGCAAGACTAAACGCTATGTTGTATTTGATAATGCAAAGATACTAATTTTAAAGCTAATCACAACTCCTCAAAATCAATGGGGATAATAGGATTGTTGTATTTGATAATGCAAAGATACTAATTTTAAAGCTAATCACAACGCTAATTGCCAGGCAATATCGCCAGCTTCGGTTGTATTTGATAATGCAAAGATACTAATTTTAAAGCTAATCACAACTGTACCAGGATTACGACAATTTGCCGGAGTGTTGTATTTGATAATGCAAAGATACTAATTTTAAAGCTAATCACAACCACGTTTTACTAATTTAGTTGCCATGTTTTGTTGTATTTGATAATGCAAAGATACTAATTTTAAAGCTAATCACAACCTAGCCGCAAAACGTTGCCATCGTCCAGCAGTTGTATTTGATAATGCAAAGATACTAATTTTAAAGCTAATCACAACAAACATAAGCTAGTTTAATGAAGGTGTAACGTTGTATTTGATAATGCAAAGATACTAATTTTAAAGCTAATCACAACAAAAGAAGTGCATACAAATTTGTACTCTAGGTTGTATTTGATAATGCAAAGATACTAATTTTAAAGCTAATCACAACGAGTAAAAACCATCATTACTCTTCGTTTGCGTTGTATTTGATAATGCAAAGATACTAATTTTAAAGCTAATCACAACTATTTCCAAGTGCCACATCTCCCATTTGCCGTTGTATTTGATAATGCAAAGATACTAATTTTAAAGCTAATCACAACAGATACACCGACCAATGTATCAACCTTTGGGTTGTATTTGATAATGCAAAGATACTAATTTTAAAGCTAATCACAACAAAAAAGTGAAATGATAGAATTGGCAAAAGTTGTATTTGATAATGCAAAGATACTAATTTTAAAGCTAATCACAACTGATAAATCGCCAAATACAAATGCAATTCCGTTGTATTTGATAATGCAAAGATACTAATTTTAAAGCTAATCACAACCGTTCTGAAAGGTCTTGTATGGAGAATTTTGTTGTATTTGATAATGCAAAGATACTAATTTTAAAGCTAATCACAACTTGATACCTGCCGTGAACTATGGCAATACGGTTGTATTTGATAATGCAAAGATACTAATTTTAAAGCTAATCACAACATTCGTTGATTTATCATGTCTTTAGGTAGGTTGTATTTGATAATGCAAAGATACTAATTTTAAAGCTAATCACAACACCCCGACGTATACAAAGAGTGCTTGAAAGGTTGTATTTGATAATGCAAAGATACTAATTTTAAAGCTAATCACAACCATTTGGATAGATTGATTACCGAGAAGTCGGTTGTATTTGATAATGCAAAGATACTAATTTTAAAGCTAATCACAACAGAGAGGAGATAGTTGGCATAGAAGAAGGTGTTGTATTTGATAATGCAAAGATACTAATTTTAAAGCTAATCACAACAGCTATTCCCCGACATGTACAAGGACATTGTTGTATTTGATAATGCAAAGATACTAATTTTAAAGCTAATCACAACTTTCCCGTTTAACGAAGTTTCTTAACAAAGTTGTATTTGATAATGCAAAGATACTAATTTTAAAGCTAATCACAACACATCAGTAGTTAAGGTGGCGACATTGTAGTTGTATTTGATAATGCAAAGATACTAATTTTAAAGCTAATCACAACTGGCTATTCCCTTGATGTAGTAAACTCTAGTTGTATTTGATAATGCAAAGATACTAATTTTAAAGCTAATCACAACCTCTGACATTCAACAAAATATCCGTCAAAGGTTGTATTTGATAATGCAAAGATACTAATTTTAAAGCTAATCACAACACATTACACAATTAGTACACAACTCTAACGTTGTATTTGATAATGCAAAGATACTAATTTTAAAGCTAATCACAACTGCTACAGATAGTAACTACAATTCTATAGCGTTGTATTTGATAATGCAAAGATACTAATTTTAAAGCTAATCACAACACTATCAGTTTTGCGAGTATTTGCGTCGAGTTGTATTTGATAATGCAAAGATACTAATTTTAAAGCTAATCACAACCCATATCGACACCACAAGCGACTTCGGTAGGTTGTATTTGATAATGCAAAGATACTAATTTTAAAGCTAATCACAACCTCGTTAAGCTGCAATATCTTTTTTAAGCGTTGTATTTGATAATGCAAAGATACTAATTTTAAAGCTAATCACAACTACCTTGACCGCTTATTAGTTGAGCAAGCGGTTGTATTTGATAATGCAAAGATACTAATTTTAAAGCTAATCACAACTCTCCTGCCTCTGCAGATTTTCGTTTTACTGTTGTATTTGATAATGCAAAGATACTAATTTTAAAGCTAATCACAACTCTTTTGAATGCTGGTGTTAATTTGGAACGGTTGTATTTGATAATGCAAAGATACTAATTTTAAAGCTAATCACAACTTGAGGTGGCTGTATTCACTTGTGAGTTTCGTTGTATTTGATAATGCAAAGATACCAATTTTAAAGCTAATCACAACCTATGAGATGGTTTCCGTAGTTCTTTGCCGATTTATTTATACCCTCTCTGCTTATTTTAACGAATATATACAAGTTTTGCAACTGATAATTGAGGGAGAAATTCATTTTTATTGTAACTTTGTCTTGTGTTTAGGACATTGGAGAAGTTGAGTGCTTATTGGAGTAAGACTAAATAAGGAGACTCCCCCTAAGTTCAGCAAATTATAAGAGCCAATATGACTTTATTGCTTTTAGATAACAGACAAGACAATGAGCAAGCAAGTATTTCAGACAGACTCCCGTCAGCG
>ERZ773057.509-NODE-509-length-16312-cov-32.807098_pt1 | contig 16312 bp, 11 predicted proteins | sample MGYA00580629_ERZ773057 | MGnify/ENA primary metagenome ERZ773057 (study PRJEB29015, sample SAMEA2738143) | human oral metagenome | biome: human oral; feature: human-associated habitat; material: saliva | place: China | collected 2163 ...
CCAGGACCTGTTCGGCGAGCTCGTGTTGTCCCTTGTAGAGCGCGTCAGTCATGACGCCAGCGCCAGTTGCCGGCTGCTGCAGTGCTTCGCAACCAGTGAAATTCCACGACGGAAGGTCAACACCTTTACGGCGAGCCCCCTCTACCTCGATCGTTGAAACGACGACCTGGCCCAGGCCTCGAGTCGAACGGCTACCCAAGGGGAGCGTGCCCGCAGACAACTCGGCGAGCACCAATCCGAGCAATACATAGGCAGCGCGGGCATAGGGGGCGTAAACATGCTCCCGTTGCTGATCATCCTTCTGACCATCCTGCTGTGTCTCTTGTTTCTCTGCCTCTTTGGGCTTGTCCTTGGCTTCCCCCTTCTCCGCCTCGATGTTGTTCAGGAGCTGGCGCAGATCGATGTCGATCCGGATCGGCTCCCACTTCGTTCCCAGGTAGACGGCCTCGGTGAAGAGACCACCGTCGATGACGCCGCCCGTCCATCGGTCAATCGCGTTGTGCGTGACCTCGATGCGTTTCCCACGCTTAGTGGAGAGACAGTCATGGACGGTGACCGCGCCCCGGTACTCCGTGCTCCCGAACATGTAGCGGACCAGGTTCGGCTCCGCGGCGATCTGCTCATGGAGATCATGGGACGCGAACGTGGACAATTCGTCTCTTGCTGCGAGGACCGTCCGCGCGATGCGCGAGGCCCGTGAGCGCAACGCACCACGAATCGAGGTTCCCGGGATGAGGAGTTGGGCGTTCTCCCACTCCTCTGATGGGTCCCGGAGCGGATAAATGACCTCGTGAACCTCCTCGTTGGTACCCTTCTCCTTATTTTCATCTTCTTTCGCGGCCTTGCGCTGCTTCGTCAGCTTTTCGTCCTCGGCGATGAAAATGCCGGTCGGCGACCACCAGTCGATCGTGATGCGCGCAGGTTCATCCAGGGTCCACCCGCCCAGTTCGAGGGGGAGTGACGTCCCTTCCGCGTCCTCACCGATGAGGGCATCGAGAACGTCCGCCGGTTCAGCCGGCGTGCCGGCATCGGTCGTTTTGGCGGTGCGACGCAGCTTCGGCTCAATAACCTGGATCGTTCCCTGGCCAGAGCCTGTCCGTCCACCGAGGCATATCGCACCGGATGTCAGGACGTCGACGATGAACTCGAGGATCTTCTTGACGGACTCGGATGACGCGGGCTCCGGAATCCCATCCGACTGTTCGCGTCTCATCTTTTCACCATCGCGTCCCTCCGCGGTGATGCGAATGGTGAACCTTGTGCCGCGGGGTAGGAATTCGTGCTCGTAGAGCGCTCCGTCCGAGGCAGCTCCCGTCGTCCGGTCGATGCCGACGCCGTGACGCCTCGGCAAGGGGGACTCTCCGGAGTCGGTGTCCTTGTATTGCGGGAAGGACACCGCGTGGAATGTGAGTGCACTCTTCCTGATTGGGAGCGACGCATCACTTGGCAGCCCGCGATCATTGGCGGATTTGCCGGTGTAGTCCGTGTCATCGCCCCATAGGGAGATCCAATTCTCTTTCGAGAACGCTCCTCCGTCCTGAGTCGCCGGATCCGCGGACTCCTCCAGCGCCTGGCGGGCGACGTCGCACGCCGCGCGAACCGCGCCCCTGATGGACCTTCCTGGGATCGTCGGCTCGTCGAGGCCGTTGCGGCAGAAACGGATGACGGTTCCCTCGCCGTCGCGGTCGGGGACAGCGTCGACACCGCCGATGTGGAGCTCTGAGGTCAGCTCAACGGGGATAGTGAGTTCATAGCGCGTGAATGTCACTGATCTTCGCCTCCTTCGGGCGCCTTCTCGCACACAAAGTGTTTGAGCTTTGCTTTCGTGACCTTAATGGATTGGATGTTGAGAAGGGGATGATCGATGACGAAGCGCCCGTAGCCCTGCGCCGTCAGCTCGCCCACTCCAAAGGGGGCGAGCTTCAGGAGCTTGCCTCGATCCTCTTCGCTGACCTGCACCTGGATGACGGAACCTGCCTGGATCGCTAGGCGACTCGCGCGCGGTCCGTTGTCCGCAGGCGACCACGAGTCGACGCGGCGGTGTCGGATTGCAGGAACTCCGACTGGCTTCAGCGTGATGCCCTCGCGCTCGAACGCCCGAATCAGGTCGTCGACGGTCCCTCCGGCCCCGAGCCCAGCGGAGCGTGCGATCACGTCGGACGTGAACCACAGCCACACGCCCCTGGACGAAGCCGTGGTGCCCTCGCCGGTGGCCGTCCCGTCAGCGGACGACGAGGCAGCGCTCGTGAGCTGCGCGCTTCCGGCGTTACCGAAGTGGCTGCGCGCCTCCCGCTCGGCGGCTGTCTCTTCGCGCAGCGTGCACGTCGCGGACCCGAAGGTGCCCGTGAGCTTGCGCGACCCGAGCCGGGCCTCGCGTGTCTTACCAAGCAGATCGGAGACAGAGGCGGCCTCCCAGAGCTCATCCGACACCCAGACGTGCGCGCGCATGCACATCTTTTCGGGCAGGGCCTCGACCAGGACCAGTTGCCCCTTGCTGGCCGCGCCCGTCTCGTGGTTGATGGCGGTCGTCTGTCGCCCACGCAGCGGCGGCTTACCGTACCAGCCCTGAGTCTTCGTGCCGGGCTCTTTGCCGTCGCCTCCCTTGGCGCCGAAGAACACGTAGCCGCCGCGAACGGGGATCTTCCCCTTATTCTCGTGGGAGCCGCCGTACAGGGTGATGGGCGACTTCGAGGGCGACGTCTTGTCTGTCTTGAGTGTGAGGGGAACGGGGAGTCCCTTAATGTCCTCAATGACGGGCAGCGCGTCCGAAACGAGCAGGTGGCCGCCGGTCACGGCGTTGGTAATGACGGCGTCCTTCTCTCCGCGCTTCTTCGACGACACCAGCCGGTGCAGCCAGGGGAGCAGCACCGTCCCGCGCAGGAAGTCCAAGGAACGAATTTCGTTCGAGAAGGGGACCTCGTAGGACACGATAGGCGAGTTGAGCGTGAGGTCGAGGATCAGGTGGTGCCCGCCGCTGTGCGTAGCTGCGGAACCGTCGACGGCCCCGACCTGGTGTTGTGCGCTGCGCTGTGGGGCTGGGAGCGCGTTGACAACCTCTGGCTTGAGAGACCGTGCCTGATTCTTGAGGTTTGTCCTCAGCTCCTGCGCGCATGACGAAGCGAAGGCGACGATCTTGGACGTGGACTGCCCGGCTCGCGCCTCAACCTCGTGGCTGGTCACGAGGACCGTGCACTCGCCGTCGCCTCCGCTGCGGCCCGAGCCGATGCCTCGGACCATGAGGCCCGCGACACCCAGGAGGAAGTGCGCCGCATCGATCGTCGGTTTATCGGAAATCTCGGCCCCGGCCTCGTCGATGAGGGTGAACGTGCCCGTGAGGACGCCGGCGGTCGCGCGCTCCGTGAAACGTAGGAACTGGTCGCGCGCCGTCCCCGTGTCGGGGTCGATGGACAGGGACACCGTGTCGTGGATGTCAATCGACGAGGCCGGGGTCGCGTCCGAGAAGAGAACGTGACGCGGGTGGGGGGTTGAGCCCGGCTCGCTGTCGGGGTCCTGGCCGAAGAGCCACAGGGCGAAGTTGGTCCACTTCTTAGGGGACTTCTCCTCTGGCCCGTCGAGGGCCTTCGCCGCCAGCATCGCCTGCTCGCGCAGGACACCCGTGATGACCGTGCCGCGCACGACCGGGTCGTCGCCGCAACGCTCGATTGTTGAGTGTGTGCGCCCCGCCTGGCCAACGCCCGTGGACACGCCCCAGTCGGACGTGAACACGATGGTCACGTGGCCGCTCGCACTAGGAGAAGTGGTTGGTGAATCGGTGGTCACTTGGCACCTCCTGCGGTGGAATCGACTGCTGTTTGCTGGGAGCCGACGCGGTTGGCGTCCCGGCTAATTCGGGAAGTGAGGTAACCGTCGGGCAAGTTCTCGGACAAGTCGATGAGGTCCAGGAGCCACCGCACCTGCTCGACGCAATCCTCAGTGTGCTCGTCGGGATCGTCGAGGCGCGTCTTCGAGGGCAGCGGCCCCAACGCCTTCACGAGCGTCTTCGTGCCCCGCGCGTTCTCCTGTGCGTCCTTCCATTCGATACGGATCGCACAAATAGGGTGGTCGCAGCGCTCCGTTATCCTCTTGTCGTCGTCCGACTTTTGCTTGTCGTTGTCGATCTGCTCCTGCGTTGCGAACGCTTCTTCGTTGTCCTTCAGGACGACATACCCGAGACACTCGGATCGCGCCGTATCATCCTTGGGAACCGTGACATAGTCGGCGAGGAGCTTGACGATGCGGTTCGCGCGGGCGCGCGGGAACGGATCGCCGGTGGTCTGCGTGGGGTCGTCTGGTTTCTTGCCGTCGAAGGCAGCGACCGCCTGAAGGATGCGCGCCCAGGAGGACAATGGCTGCGGCTTCGCAGTGGGTGCTTTTTCGGACGAGGTCGTGGTCGCGTCCCCGATCCGATCCGGCGCGTAGTGGCCGATCAGGAAGGGGCGCTGCGTGCGGCCCTTGTACTCGTCCAGCGTGTCGTCCGGGTCGAGGACCGTCGCGTCGCGCAGGACGTGGAAGTTGATCGTTGAACAGGGGACCGTATCCTTCTTCTTGCCGAGCTTCTTCCCGCGCGACACCAGCTCTTCCGCCAGGTCGTAGGCGATATGGAACGGGAAGTTACGACCCACGATGGCCACGCCCGCCGAGGCAGTGAGCGGTCCCGCTTCATTCGCGCCGGCGACGCCTGCGAGCTGTTTGAGAAGCTCGTCCTTCTCCGTGAGCTCCTCGTAGTGGCGGATGTAGGCCTCGGCGAAGGGGATGGCGAACTTTCCTTCGACATAGACGGTGAGGTCGTCGCCTCCCACAAGCACCGGGACAACCGGAGGAGCCTGGCGTCCACGTGCGTAATCTTCGACGTCCTTCCATGCAGCAGCTACAGCAGCTTTGACGACACCGTCGAGACGGTAGTTCACCTCCATAATGAACCACTGGAAACGAGGCGGCTTCCTGCTGTACGAGCGAAAACGAGGGGGCTTCTTGCTGTAGGGGCGGAAACGAGGGGGCTTCTTGCCGCACGGGTTGGAATTTCTCGGATATGGTGCTTTGGCGAGCTTATCGAGCGTGTTGTTTGTCTCCTTGAATGCCTTGCCGAGGTCGCGCATGATCGCGCCCACCCCGTTACCGTCAATATGGACCACTCCAACTGACGACAGAACGGGGGGAGTGGTCTCCAGGATCGTTTGTGGGTCCTCGGGTGCCTCGCCTTCTAGGACAATTTCCTGCTCTACGACTACCGCCTCCTGAAAGGCCGCTTCCAGGCGTGTCGGGTCACGATAAAGATCAGCCATGGAGGTCTTCAATTGACCTGAGACGTCATCAAGCTGCTTGTAACGTGCAGGCAACGCCCACGCACGCTTGAAGCGCGCTGGAAGAGATAGCTTGTGGTCGGGCTTCGCATCTTCCTTCGTGGCTGTGTACAGGATCGAGTTAAAATCAAGCAAAACCGTAGATTGGGAATCCTTGTCGTCTTCTTGCTTCTCCTGTTTCTTGCGCTTGACGCGTCCCTCGTATGATTCCTTCACTCCGACTGCGCGCGCCGTCGCGCAAATCTTATTCGTGTCTGACTGTGTCAAGGGTGCAACCGCTGGAAGCGCCGATTCATCTGCTCTCTCCAGGAACGGGAACTGCGGGAAGCGTGCCGCCGCCGGTCGGCGGTTCAGCGAGTATTCACTGAAGACTCGGTCGAGTTTTTCGAGGTCCTTCGCTTCGAGGGCACCGGGCGCTGCTGGGACGAAGACTCCCGTGACGTCGAGGCCCGGGGCGTCAGTCAGCGCACGGAGCGTCACCTCTCGGATCAGTCGCTTCGCTAAATCCTTTGGGTCGCCGTCAGCCTCGGTGAAGCGAACAATCACCTTGCCGGACGAGTCAGAAACCCAGAAGGACCTCGGAAGGGTCTTCGTATCAAGGAGTTCTTCTGCTTTATCCTTCACCCACTTGGACAGCAGGGTAATCTCGAAAGACGCACCGATCTGCTCGCGCAGGCGGGGAGATGAGAAGATAAAGGGCTGATTGCTGTTCGTCTGCAGCATGACGAGGTAACTTGTCATGGTCGGTTCCTCCCTACTCTCCGTTGCGCGGGGGAAGTGTCGTCAGGAGTGAATGAATGTCGCTGAGGACACGACCCTGAGCATTGACGATGGTGCTAAATCGCCGCTTTTTAAGGTCCTTCGTTATCTCGGCAGAGTCATCAAGCTTTCCGACGGTAAGCACAATGAGTGCCTGGGAGTCGTCGAGATCGTTAATGGTCTGTGTGAGTTTCTGCTCGGCGCGATTTAGCTTGTTCGCAGTCTCTTGATCGATCTCCTGCCGTCGGCCGTTGTACCAGTTGAGATCGAGTGAAAGGATGACAAGGTCTGCTCTACGAGAGACAGTGGATCGATCCGGGATAATCTCGTTCTTCATCAGCGCAGATCTGTGTAAATCATCTTCAATTCGATCAGAGAAAACCGGGTATCCGAGTAGCTGAATGACACGTTTGGAAAGGCCGTATGACAGGCGCTCGTTGTAGTTTTCAAGCACCTTGTCAGCGATTATTGTTCCAACCGCTGTGACAATGATGGCTCCGGCGATCGTATAGATGAACGGAAATATGAATGCTGTTGCGACTTCACGCCAGGTATTGTTATCGAATTGGCTGAAAAGAAGGATAGTTATGGCGAGAGTCATCGTTAGAGTGATGATGATCCCGATGTAGATGTGCCGTTTCTTGTTCATGAATTCTGCTCTTCCTTGTTGCTTTCCTCTGCATTTTCGGCCGCTTCGTTTGTGCTCCGGTGATAATTTTCCGAATTGGAGGCTGTGTATTCCACAAATGTTGACTTGTAGGATACTTTGCACTCCTGCATTGTTGGAGTGGTCTGCATATGTTGATTCTCAGGTTTTTTGTCCTGTTTTCCCTCGGGAGCGGCTTGTTTTACGGTGTCTTGTGTATCGGTATTGCCGCCTTTTGACTGTGTTGAGTCGTTATCTTGTGCCTCAATCTTTTGGGTCTTAGACGGTTGTTTATCTTGTTTGTCTATGCATGGTGCAAAAATGAAAGCGGCGACAAAGATTGCGATTAGCAGAGCTAGTAACGGAAATAGAAAGTAGCAAGCAATTGTGTGCCAAGTTTGGTTATTGTAGTGGATGAACTCGATGATCGTGATAGCTGTGAAAAAACCGAGGACTATAAGGGTGAGCAAAGAGTGGATACCATATTTATTCATGGGAGCCTCCGAATGGTCTATGCGGCCACAGCGTCTATGACGCCCATGCCGAAGCTCGTGTGTGAGCCGACGTTCGTGTATGCGGACAGGGCCATCAGGCGCGAGAAGACGCGGGTCGCTTCGGCGCCCTCGACGCCGCTGATACGCAGGTGGCCCTCGTGGGCCGGGATCCGACGCGAACTCAAGCGGCCCTGGCCCGCGTTGCGCGGCATCGCCAGCGACACCATGGACGCGCGCGTGAAATCCTGCGTCGCCAGCACCCTCGCCATAGCATCCCGGTCAATGCGTGGAGGAGCGAGCCTCCGATTCCACGCCCACCAGCGCTGCTGCAAACTCGTCGCAATCGTCGCAGGAGACAAGCTCGGCACATGATTCCCCTTCGACGAAAACGTCGTCGGAGTCACCAGGCGTATCTCCCACGTAGTGTCCTGATCGCGCTCGGCCAACTCCTCCCACGACGCCTGGTTAACGATCTGACCCTCAGTCGCAACCAGCACCGTGTCATCCTCGGTTCCCGCACCGAGACGCATGACGCCACCCCACGCCAGCCACGCGTCAAGCGTGTCGACCAGGCGATCGTCCAAGAAGCGCACCTCGACCCCGAACCTGGACTCCGAACGACTCAACTCTCCGAGCGAATACGGCTTCACACCACCCGCCCCATGCAGTGGTCGATGCGCCAGCGTCGGAAACCGCGCCGCCCTCGCTGGGCTGACCCCCGGCGGTAGGTCCAGCACCGCCGACAGGGCAGCATGCAGTCGCCTCGGCGTGGCTGGCACCCCCTCGGGCGCGTCAAAGCTCACGTAAACGGATGCTGGCATCGCTGCCTCCCATCACTCGGGTGTGACTGCCGTCTCTGACCGTATCACATGTCTGATGATGGGTCACAGTGGAACTGTCAAGATGAATGTCCATGTGTAATGACACCGGTAGAAACAAGTAAAATAGTGGAGTGTGCAGTGTAAGCATGATGAGATATTTCAGAATGCGCCAAAGTGTCAAGCCAATTGTGTGATGCCTGGGTCCGAACGTCGGCACGAATTGCAAGATCGGTAGTTGAGTGTCAAGGCTTGATCGCCCCTCATGAGGCGCACCGGTCGCGCCTGTGAATTCGGGGCTTGCTCACATCTGATCGGCTTCCGACAGTCGGACATTCCCGCCCAATCCTGAGAAGGTCAAGACTTCTTAAAATGTGAAACCCTCTATGAGGTTTGTCAGCAACCTTGGAATCATTGTTGGATGACGCGCTGTCTGGACTGACCAGGGGCCGCGTCTCCGTTAGCACAGCAGCACAGAAACGAGGAACTCTGATGCATCAACGCTCATGGAAGGCCCTCATCGCGGGAGGGGCCGCCCTCACAGTCGGCCTCACCCTCACCGCGTTCGGGGCCCCCACCCACGCGGAAGGCGTCGCAGGAATCACCTCCGAGGCGCGCGCCCAGGACGAGGTCATGAACTACGCGGTCAACCTGCCCGCCACCGCCTCGCGCTACGACTTCAACGCGGCAGTATCCAAGGCCTCGGAAAATGGCGTGGTCCTAGCCCAATACCCCGAATTCAACTCCTTCTTCGTCCAATCCGTGAAAGCCGCCTACGCGCCCGACCTCGGCAAGAGCCTCGTGGACGGCGGCATCTCCTACGACTCCATCGGCCCCACCCGCTTTAAGACCGTCACCGGTGACGAGGTGCGCACCGAGCAGCCCACGAAGACCGAATCCGAAGAAGCGGCCGTCAACGAGGCCGCAGCCGTCCACGAGACCGGCCTGTCCGCCGACTCCCAGCTCAACGACTTCACCCCCGACGAGGGCGACGCCAACGCCTGGGGCCTGGCCGCCATCGGCGCGGTCGACGCCCAACAGGTCGACGTGCCCCGCGAAAAGGTCACAGTCGCCGTCATGGACACCGGCATCGACCCCGACCACCAGGACCTGAAGGACCGCATCGACGCTTCCCGCTCCGTCGGCTGCCAGGTCAACGGCATCCCCAACCAGGACCCCGCCGCCTGGAAGGATGACCACTACCACGGCACGCACGTCGCCGGCACCATCGCCGCCTCCCACAACGCCTACGGTGTCGACGGCGTCGCCCCCGACGCGACCCTCATCGCCATCAAGACCTCCAACAAGGCCGGATCCTTCTACCCCGAGTACGTCGCCTGCGCCTTCGACTGGGCGGCCGAACACGACGTCGACGTGTCCAACTCCAGCTACTACATGGACCCCTACGCCTTCTGGATGCCCAACGAAGCCTCCCAGGCCGCGGGCCTCGAAGCAGCCTCGCGCGCGGTGCGCTACTCGAAGGAACACGGCGTCGTTAACTTCGCCGCCGAAGGCAACTCGAACGACGACCACGACAACCCGACGACCGACAACGAATCCCCCAACGACGTTGACGGCGCGGCCGTCGAGCGTAACGTCGCGGGCGGCATCGACGTGCCCGCCATGCTGAACGATTCCGTCCTGTCCGTCTCCGCCCTCAAGCTGCCCACCGGTACCGACCCGGCCACCGCCACACTCGAGCGCGCCGGCTTCTCCAACTACGGCAAGAACTCGGTCGACGTCGCGGCCCCCGGCCAGCGCATCTGGTCCACCCTGCCGACCTGGGAGAAGGAGCCGCCCTTCGGCTACCTGTCGGGCACGTCCATGGCATCCCCGCACGCCGCGGGCGTCGCCGCGCTGATCAAGGAGATCCACCCCGACTACACGGTCGACGAGGTGAGCGCCCTGATGAAGAAGCAGGCTGGCTACACCTTCAACCGCCTCGCCGAACCCACGGACGGCAAGGAATACCGTGGCGCCGGCCTGGTTAACGCCCTGGCGGCAGTCCTACAGGATCAGCCCCAGCCGATCCTCGGCAGCGTCGAGTACTCCTTCGACGGCGGCACCGACTGGCGTCCCCTGGCTGACGCGCACGTCGGCGGTACCATCTGGGTGCGTGCCACCGTCACTGGCCCCGTCACTAAGGCCACCCTGCAAGTCATGGACAAGGATCCCGTCACGGTCGAAGGCACCGGTGACTTCACCGGCAACCAGGTTGTTCTGCTCGCCGGCCCCTACGACACGGCCTCGCGGATCGGAGAGAATCCACTCTCCTCCGTCACCGTCAGCGCCGAAGGCCGCAACATGGATCCGCGCGCGGATGACGACGTGACTGACTCCGTCCACTTCCACGTCGACGAGTCAGTCCACGAAGGCGGCGCCTGGGTTAACGACGCTGCCGGCTGGAAGTACTGCTACGCGGATAGTACCTGCGCGAAGAACGGCCCCCTTGTCATCGGCGAGGACACCTACTACTTCGATGCCAACGGCCTCATGGTCACCGGCTGGGCCTTCTACAACGACGCCTGGCACTGGATGGGTGCCTCCGGTCGCGCCGCCACCGGGTGGGTCAACGACCGTGGCGCCTGGTACTTCCTCAATGACTCCGGTCAGATGGTGACCGGCTGGACCCAGGTGAATGGCTCCTGGTTCTACCTGACGGACTCCGGCAAGATGGCGTCGGGCTGGACCAAGATCGGCGGCTCCTGGTACTACCTGCAGGATTCCGGCGCGATGGCGACCGGCTGGGTCAAGGACGGTCGCACCTGGTACTACCTGAACGAGTCCGGTCAGATGGTGACCGGTCGCGTCCAGATCGACGGCACGTGGTACACCTTCGGCTCCTCGGGTGCGTTGCGCCCCTGAGCCTCGATTAACGAGGCCGTGGCCCCCTCCCCGGTTACGCGTCCTCGCGCTCGACTGAGAGCTTGATAAAGCGGGCGGGTCCGAACGCATTGTTCGGACCCGCCCCGTCGTCTCTCACAGGTCCCGGGAGAGATCCGGGCGCGCCCCCACGGTGCCCCCGGGGTGCGATGGGTGCTCAACTCAGCGAATCGAAGAGAACCTGCAGGCCCTCACCCATGGTCGGGTGCGCGACGGGCAGGAAGCGCAGCTGCTCGTAGGTCAGGCCTCCGGCCATCGCGACCTGCACGGCTGTGATGACCTCGGAGACGTTCGGGCCGATAAGCGTCGCCCCCAGAATCTGATGCGTCTTCGCGTCAACGACTCCCTTCCAGAAGCCCTCGCCCGCGTAGCGCAGCGTCTTCGCGCGCGGGATCGCGGCCGTGGGAACCTTGGCGATACGCACGTCCAGGCCGGCCTCGTGGGCCTCGCTCTCGGACAGGCCGATACGCGCCAGCTCCGGAGTAGTGAACACAGCGTAGGGGATCGTACGACCCTTCGTGGTGGTCGTCGGATCGTCCAGTGATGCGCCGGTCAGCTGCGCGCGAATGATGCGGAAGTCCGACCAGGACGCATGCGTGAACATGGGGGTGCCCGCGCAGTCGCCGGCCGCCCACACGCCCTCCGCGGAGGTGCGCAGGTGCTCATCGACTGCGACGAAACCGCGATCGGTCAGCTCAACCCCGGCCTCGTCCAGGCCGATACCATCCGTGTTGGGCACGCGACCCGCGGCCACCAGGACCGCCTCGGCCCGCACCGTCGAGCCATCGGACAGCGTCAGCGTCGCCCAGTCGCCCTCGCGCGAAGCCGACTGGGCGCGGCCCCGCACGATCCGCACGCCGACGGACGTGAGGCCCGCCTCGACGACGCGGGCGGCGTCCTCATCCTCGCGCGGCAGCACGTGATCACCCGAGGAAATGAGCGTGACGTCCACGCCGAAAGTCGCCATCATCGACGCGAACTCCACGCCGATGTAGCTGGCCCCAATGATCGCCAGGGACGAGGGGAGCTCCTCCAAGCGCAGGATCTCCTCGTTCGTCCACGCGCCCGACTCCCACAGGCCCGGAATCGCGGGACGCGCCGGACGCGAACCCAGGTTGATGAGCACGCGCTCGCCGCGGATCGTGCGCTCGCCGCCCTCCTCCAGGGCGACGGTCACCGTGCGCTCGCCCGTGAAGCGGGCCTCGCCGCGGATGAAGTCCAGGCCCGGGGCCGCGAACATCTTCTCGTGCGCGGCCACCATGGCGCCGACGATGCCCTCCTTGTGGGCGCGGAGCTTAGACAGGTCCACGCGCGCGCCCTGCGTACCGACGATGCCGAACGACGCGTCCGTGCGCGCGTCGCTCAGGCGACGAGCCGAATTCACCAGGGACTTCGTGGGGATGCAGGCCACGTTAATGCAGGTGCCGCCAACGAAGCGGCGCTCCACCATGGCGACCTTCCAGCCGGCCTTTGCGCGCTCCATCGCCAGAGACTTCCCGGCCTTGCCGCCGCCAACAACCAGCAGGTCGACGGTCTCGATTGCGTTCGTGGACATGGTTCTCCTTGAGTTTGTGAGGTGATGCTATCTAGAACGAATGAGCGCCCGTTCTATTCCACAGGGTGAACAGTGCGCGCGTGTTGCTTCTCACCCAGAGAAGGTGTGGTAGCTATCGATTGGCTGTTGTATTGGAGCGGTGTGTCATAGTGTGGTCCTGCCGGTCGTTGAAAGTGCCTCCGGCATGCTTGAATAGAGCCATGAGGGCTCTAGATATTGGTGATTTCAAAGAGGATGTAGGTGCCGCGCTCGCGCGGGCCTCATCCGGGGAAGTCGTCACGCTCACACAGGAAGGCCAGCCGGTCGCCGAGCTGGGTCCCGTGCGCATGTCGACCTACCAGCAGTTGCGCGACTTGGGTCTCGAGCGCCCCGCCATGGCGGACCTCGATACTTATCAGATGCCGTCCAAGAACCTTCCTGACGGGAGAGGCATCGTCGGTAAACTGCAGGACTGACGACGTTTGTCACCACGCTCCATGTGCTACCATGTAGCACATGGAGACTGTTGGTATTCGCGAACTGCGTCAAAACGCCTCCCAGGTGGTCGCCAAGGTTGCCGCCGGCGAGGTCATCACCATCACCGATCGTGGCCGCCCGGTCGCGCAGATGAGTCCCCTTGCGAGCTCATCGATCGAGCGCCTCCGCGAGCGCGGGTTGATAACCCCCGCCACTCGGAGCTTTGAGGAGTACTGCGCGTCGACGAAGCCGACGACAGGGCCTCCGCTCAGTCCGGTTCTCCAGCAACTGCGCGACGAAGAACGCTACTAATGGCTCTGTACTTCGACACGTCGGCGCTGGTCAAGCTCATCATCCCCGAGGAGGGGACAGAGGCGCTCGAGACGTTCATCAACCGCGCCGACTGCGGCTTGTGGACCAGTGAACTGTCGCGTACGGAACTGATGCGCGCGTGCGTGCGCCGGGGAGCGGATGCTTCCCAGGTGCGCCAGCTTCTGTGGAGTTTTTCCACGCTGACCTTCGACACTGAGATGTTCGACCTGGCGGGGCGTCTCCTGCCCGTGGAGCTGCGCAGTCTCGACGCGTTGCACCTGGCCGCCGCGCTGTCGATTGGTCGCGATCTTCAAGCCATCGTCACCTACGACAGGCGCATGGCGGACGCGGCGCGCAAGAGCGGAATCCCCGTCGAGTCGCCGTGCTGACTCGCTTCCGCCTCCGAGTGAGGCTCCGCGTGCCCGCGCGCACTGTCCGCTAGCTCCGCCGCTTGGCGCGGTTCGTGGGCTGCGCGTGCAGCGGGTCCTCGGGCCACGGGTGCTTGGGGTAGCGCCCGCGTAGCTGCGCGCGCACGTCCCGGTAGGGTCCCGTCCAAAACGACGTCAGGTCGGAGGTGACCGCCGCGGGCCTGCCCGCCGGGTCCGTCAGGTGCAGCACCAGGGGCACGCGCCCGTCCACGAGCCGGGGCGTGTCCGTCCACCCGAAGGCCTGCTGGACGCGCAGGGTGAGCACCGGGTGCGGCCCGCTCCAGTCGATCGCTCGCGTGCCCCCGGAAGGAATCGGGAGCTTCTCGGGCGCCAGCTCGTCCAGGCGAGCCGCCGCCGGCCACGGCAGCATCGAGCGCAGCGCGTCGAGCATCGACACCTTCGACAGGGGAGCTCCCGACGCGAGGCGCCGCCCCCACGGTGCCAGCCACTGGCGCGCGCTGCCCGCCAGGGCTTGGTCCGACACGTCCGGCCAGGGTGCGCCGAGCGCCTCGTGCAGCGCGCGCATGCGTTCACGCAGGGACGAGGCCTCCTTGCCCCAGCCGAGCTCGCCGAGCCCGCGCGTGGCCAGGTGCTCGGCCACCAGCGCGGTCGCTTCCTCCTCGCTCAGGGCGCGCGCGGGGGAGGAGGATAGGGGGATCGCTCCGAGGGTGCGCGTGCGGGTCGCGCGCAGCACGCCCTTGTCGATCGACGCGTCCGTGCGGGTCGCCAGCAGCGCCGCGCCGGCAGCCAGCGCGTCCTCCTCGGATAGTGGCACGGCCGCGAGGATACGCGCGTGGCGCGAGGCCGGGGCACGGTCGATGGATGCGACCGCCAGCCACTCCTGGCCCTCCAGGGCAGAACCCTCGGGCAGCTCGGCGCCCACGCCCCCGGCCAGAATGTACGCGGACGAGGCCGGGCGACGCCGCGCGATCCACTGCGGGTAGGCGAGCGCGCAGGTCAGGGCCAATTCGTCCTCGCGGGTGCGCGCGCCCGGCCGCCTCTCCGGGGAGCCGCCCGCACTGCGCGCGTTGCCGCGCGGCGCCTCGGGGGCGTTGGCGCCGGGCAGGTCGAGCCCCGCGAACTCGTTGTCCGTCAGCCTGGACGCAAGGCGCTTCAGGCGCGCCTCCGTCTCCGTGATTCGGGCCGCCTGGGCGCGGCCGAGGCCCGCGTCCCCGCCGCGCCCGAGCCTGCGCTCCACGCCGCCCAGGTCGGCGCCTGGCGCGCGCACGTCCTCCGACAGGAGGGCCACGAAGCGCGCCGCCTTCGCCGCCCCCAGGAGAGCGCTTGCCGCCAGGAGAGCCCTGCCCAGCGGCGGGTCCAACGGCAGCGCCGCCAGGGTGCGGCCGAGCGCGGTGGCGGCCCCGGCCTCGTCGATGGCGCCCAGGGAGGACAAACGCTCCCCGGCGGCCTCCCACGTGCCCGCGGGTGGAGCGTCGAGCAGGGCGAGCTCCTCCACCGGCGTTCCCCAGGCGGCGACCTGGAGGCGCGCGTCCGTCAGGTCCTGCGTCGCGATGCCCGGCGCGGACTGCGCGGGCCGGCGCGCCACGTCGACCGAATCCATGACGCGCACGGCGACGCCCGGGCCGGTGCGCGCGGCTCGGCCCGCACGCTGCTCCAGGCGCGCGAGCGAGGCGGGGACCGTCACCAGGGAAGACAACGAGCGCCCCGCGTCGAAGCGCGGCTCGCGCGCCAGGGCCGCGTCCACCACGACGGACACGCCCGGAACCGTCAGCGATGACTCGGCAATAGAGGTCGACAGGATGACGCGGCGACCGCTCGCAGGGGAAAGCGCCCGGTCCTGCTCGGCGGCGCTCAGCTGACCGTGCAGCGTCAACACGTCCACTCCGGGCAGGCTCAGCGCCCGGCGCACGGCCTCGATCTCGCCCACGCCCGGCAAGAACACGAGGAGCGACCCCTCGGTGGACGCGACCGTCTCCTCGACCGTGCGCGCCACGTGCGCCAAGAACTCGCGGCGCACGCCCACGCGATCCTTCCCGATCGCCCCCACGGCCTCCACGCCGCGCGGCGGGGGAGCGTAACGCAGCTCCAGAGGGTGGATATCGCCCGGAATATCAACGAGCGCGGGCTCCTTACCCGTCGCCTCGCGCAGCCAGGAAACCGTGCGCGAGGCCTCCAGCGTCGCCGACGTGAGGGCGATGAACAGGTCCTCGCGCAGCGCCGCACGCGCATCCAACGCGAAGGCCAGGGCCAGGTCCGTGTCCAGGTCACGCTCGTGGAACTCGTCGATGATGATCCCCGCCACGCCCGGCAGCTCCGGGTCGCGCTGCAGGCAGCGCAGCGCCACGCCCGGCGTCACCATCTCCACGCGCGTGCGCCCACTCACCCGCGAATCCCCGCGCACCGAGTAACCGACCTGACCCCCCACCTCCTCGCCCAGCAGGCGAGCGATCCGGCGGGCGGCGGCCCGCGCGGCCACCCGGCGCGGCTGGGTGACGAGCACCCGCCCGGCCGAGGCCTCGTATCCCGCCAGCGCGACCGCGACGGCGGGCGGCAGCAGCGTCGTCTTGCCCGTGCCCGGGGGAGCGGTCACCACGGCGCACGCACCCGGGCGCGCCGCCGCCGCAATGCCACCCAGCGCGCGCGTCACCGGCAGCTGCGGCGGGTGTGAAACGAGTTCTTCGAGGGTGGGCATGGCTCAAT
>ERZ773057.514-NODE-514-length-16137-cov-6.618455_pt1 | contig 16137 bp, 9 predicted proteins | sample MGYA00580629_ERZ773057 | MGnify/ENA primary metagenome ERZ773057 (study PRJEB29015, sample SAMEA2738143) | human oral metagenome | biome: human oral; feature: human-associated habitat; material: saliva | place: China | collected 2163 ...
TTCACTAAGGTTTGCTTAGGCGCATCGTATTCTTCCGTAACATTTACGGTAGAGCTCTGATGATTTGTTTCGTTGTCAGAACGGGAAATTCGTAGTATAATAAAACGTCTGCAAGTGGTTCTCTATGGCTGCCTGAGCGGCGCGCAGGCGTAAGCAGATGGGAGCTGGGGATATGAAGGTTTCCGTTGCAGTCTGTACCTATCAGGGCGCGGCGCATCTTGCCGAACAGCTGGAAAGCATCGCGGGGCAGACGCGCCGCCCGGATGAGGTCGTGCTGTCGGACGACGGCTCAAAAGACGATACGCTCGCGATTGCCCGCCGTATCCTAAGCGCAGCGGGCATTCCGCATAAGATCTGTGTCAACCGGTCGAACCTCGGCATTCGGCGAAATTTTGAGCAGGCGATCCAAAAGTCCACGGGCGACATCATCGTCCTGTCCGATCAAGATGACGTCTGGCTGCCGCAGAAGATCGAGCGGCTGATTCAGGCGTTTGAATCTGCGGCAGATGCCATACTCGTCTTTCATGATGCGGCGGTCGTGGATGAAGCGCTTGCGCCGCTCGCGCCTTCCTTCTGGAAAGTTCTTCGCTTTGATGTGCATCGCTTTTTGCAGCGAGATTACCGCCGCCTTTGGTGGGGCAACGTCGTGCAGGGAAGTGCCTGTGCTTTTCGCCGCGCTTTGCTGACGCGCGCCCTTCCGCTTTCGACGGCGGCCTATCACGACGAGTGGCTCGCATGGGCGGCTGCCGCAAGTGCGCGCATCCTGCCTCTTGGCGAGGTCTTGTCGAAGTATCGGCAGAGCGAAGCAAATCTCATCGGCGCGGGGCAGCTGAGCTTGAAGAGCCGCCTGGCTGCCTGGCGTAAACTCAAAGCGCGCGGGGCTTTCCACTTCGGCGAACTCATGCGGCGTGAGGCTGCAGCTGCCGATGCACTGCGGCGCTTTAAGCCGCAGGCAGCGGCGGGCTTTGCTGCGGACTATGGCGAAGCGGTACATGCTTTTTTGCTGTGGCGAAAGCAGAGGATAAAGCAGGGCGCCGTTTATCTTCTGCCGCATTATCTGCGCTACCAAAGAGAATATAAAGCACTGCAGGGCGAGGGCTGGCATCCGCTGAAAGAATACGGCAAAGACCTCGCTGCGAGCCTCGTAATTTAAAAAATCGCAGCGGATAAAAGAGATTGATAGGATTGTACGCAAAGAAAGGAGGGCATGCGTTGCGCTATCTACAGATGGCTCTGGGCTTTTTGCTCGATATTTGGCGAAGCCGCCGTCTTCTCTGGGAGATGACAAAGAAGGATTTGAAGGAACGCTACGTCGGTTCTTCTCTCGGCATCCTCTGGGCATTTATCCAGCCGACCATTACGGTCTTTATCTTTTGGTTTGTCTTTCAGGTCGGCTTTAAGTCAAAGCCTGTCGGCGATTTTCCGTTCATTCTCTGGCTCGTCTGCGGAATGTTCCCCTGGTTCTTCTTCAGCGATGCTCTGATGAGTGCGACGGGTTCAATCGTCAAGAACAGCTTTCTCGTTAAGAAAGTCATCTTTCGCGTCAGCTTGCTGCCCATCATCGAAATCATGTCGGCGCTCGTCGTCAACCTCTTCTTTGTCGCCGTCCTCTTTTTGATGTTTGCGGCTTATGGCTACTGGCCGAGCGTCTATAATCTGCAGGTCTTCTATTACTTTTTTGCCATGATCTGTCTCGTCTTCGGGCTGTCGCTTCTGACCTCTTCGCTGATGGTCTTTTTGAAGGATGTCGGGCAGTTCGTCGGAATGGCCCTGCAGTTTGGCTTTTGGGGAACGCCGATCTTTTGGAGCCTCGACATGATTCCCGAAGCGTATCAGATCATCTTCAAGATGAATCCGCTCTATTACATCGTCGAAGGCTATCGCATGAGCTTTATTTCGCACGAGTGGTTTTGGGAGCGCGGCTTTACCAATCTGGGCTTTTGGCTGGTGACAGCGGCGATCCTCCTGCTCGGCATCGTCGTCTTTAAAAAATTGCGTCCGCACTTTGCTGACGTCCTGTAACGTGCTTTGATATGAAAGGAGGGGACGCATGGCAGAGGTTGTCATCTCGATCGAGCATCTGTCCAAGACTTACAAGATTTTTGACCGACCGGCCGACCGTGTGAAGGAAGCGCTGAACCCCTTCCGCAAGCGCTACAGTACGGATTTTTACGCGCTTTCGGATATCACGCTGGAAGTTCAAAAGGGAGAGATTATCGGTATCGTCGGGCGAAACGGCGCGGGAAAGTCGACGCTTTTGAAGCTGATCACCGGCGTTTTAACGCCGTCCGGTGGTAAGCTGGATGTGCGGGGCTCCATCGCTTCGCTGCTAGAGCTTGGCGCAGGTTTCAACCCTGAGATGACCGGCGTCGAAAACGTCTATATGACGGGTACGGTCATGGGGCGCTCGCGCGGCGAGATGGAAGCGCTTTTGCCAGAGATTCTCGCCTTTGCCGACATCGGAGACTTTGCCCGCCAGCCGGTCAAGATGTATTCAAGCGGTATGTTTGCCCGCCTTGCCTTTGCGGCAAATGTCTTTGTCCGCCCCGAGATCCTCATCGTCGATGAGGCGTTGTCCGTCGGCGACATGCGCTTTCAGATCAAGAGCATGAAGAAGATGAAAGAGCTGATGCAGGGCGGCACGGCTGTCCTCTTTGTCTCCCACGATATGAATGCCGTTCGCCGTTTCTGCACGCGGGCAATATGGCTCAAGGACGGCAAAGTTGCGCTCGATGGAGACGTCAACTGGGTGGTTGACCGCTATCTCGACGATATTCGCGAGCAGGAACGCGAGTTTGCAGACAGCGAGCTTGAAGAGACTGACCGAACGGCGGAAGTCGAGATTAAAGCAGAGAGCGCCGCGAAAGAAGCGGAAAAAAAAGAAGGGCCGCACGTCGCCTTTGAAAGTGACGCCGTCGAAGTCACTGCTTTTGAACTCCTTGACGGCGCAGGAAGAGCGCTTACAGGCGATGCATATCCCTACGACAAGCCGCTTGCCGTGCGCGTCACCTACGACGTAAAGGACGAGAGCATCGAGGATGCTGTCCTTGGCATTTCGCTGCGCACGGTCGATGATACCTATATCTGCGGGCTGAACACCCTGCTCGACCACAAGAGGATTCCTTGGGCAAAGGGACGTAACGCCGTCACGCTGACATACCCCGAGGGGCTTCGCGTTCTCGGCGGCAAATATGACTTCGATGTCGCGATCTTTGAGGAGACGGCGACCGTGCCGCTGCAATATATTTCGCGCGTCAAGACGCTCGTCGTTATGGCGGATTACGTCGGCGAAGGCATGTTGGTAATCCCGCACCGATGGACGTGATAAAGTTCAAGTCAGATGCATAGGGGGGAGATGTATTCGTTGGGGAATTATGATTTCGCACTCGACCTTGCGACAGAAAACAGCCTTTCCGTGTTGCTCACATATATTGAAAAGGGAAGCCGCGTCTTAGAGCTTGGCCCCGCAAACGGGCGCCTGACGCGCTATCTCAAAGAGGCGATGGAATGCACCGTCGATATCGTCGAGATCGATGCGGCGGCAGGGCAGGAAGCGGCGCAGTATGCAAAGCATGCCTGCCTAGGCACTCCTGAAGGTGACATTGACGGCGATGCCTGGGCCTTGAGACTAAAGGACGAGCGCTATGACTTCATTCTCTTCGCCGATGTCCTTGAGCATCTGCGGAGCCCGGAAAAGGCACTTCGCCGCTCAAAAGAGCTTTTGAAGGAAGCGGGCAGCATTCTCGTCTCCGTGCCGAACATCGCGCACAATGCGATTCTTCTGAGCCTGATGGCGGGAAAGTTCGAATACGCGGATGTCGGCCTTCTCGACCGCACGCACGTCCACTTTTTCACACGCGATTCCTTTCATCGCATGGCGGCAGCTGTTGGCTGCGCCATTATTTCCGAACGCGATACCGCGGCGGATGTCGCACATGCGGGTATTCCAGAGGCATCGCCGTCTATCGCGCCGCGCTCCGTCCGCCGCTTTCTGCTGCAAAATCCCAACGGCACTGCCTTTCAGTACATCTTTCGCCTCGTGCCAATCGATTCTGCATTGGCAAAAGAGCGGGAGACGCATCTTCACGGTGCGCCGGGCTATGCGCTTCATGCGGAGTGTTTCGTGCAAGAACGCGGGAAGGATGGCTTTGACGAGCGCTGTAAGGCTGTGCAGGTGCTCGGCCCGGTGCACTTCGGCAGTCGAAAGAAACTGCGGTTCGACCTCACGGGCTTTCATGACCCCGCGGCCATCCGTTTTGATCCACTCGAGTTCAACGGTGTCGTCCGCTACCATGAAATTTCCTTTGTCTATGACGCGGAGTCTTTGCGGGCAGAGATTACGCGCACCAATGGAGAGCGCCTGTACGATACCTATCTCTACGCATCCGACGACCCACAGGCAGAGCTAGCGATCCCAAAGCCATGCCCTAAGGCTCTGATCGTCGACTACACCATCGGCATCTTCGACGATGAGATACTGCCCGCGATGATAGCGGGCGTGCAAGCCGAGCGGGAGGCGTATACGGCCAGGGTTCAGGCGGAATATAACCGCCTGCAGGCTCAGATTGCCGAGATGGCGAAGGTGATCGCCAATCGCGACGACCAGCTCGCCGAGTGGCGGCAGATCTGGCAAAATCCGCGCCGCCTCCTTCGCCGCGCCGCCAGCCTTATCAAGCGGAAGCTGAGCGGAGGAGCGCCGGATTCTGCCGCAGGAAAATAGGAGAGTGTTATGAAGAAAGACGACATCCTGGCAATCTTGAAAGGACTTTACCGGCACATACCCGGCGGCGAATGGCTTCGGGGCGGCATCAAGGATGCCTTTTATCATACCTTTTCCTTTGCACTGAAAAACACCGACTTTTACCGCAGGTGGCGCGCCAGCAAATACGGTGAGAAGAACACCTTTCTGCCGAGTCACCGTCTGCGGCGCTCTTACGCTTATGTCGGTGAACAGCGCCGCCAACCCGGCAAGATCGCCATCCAGCTCCATCTGTTCTATGTGGATCTTGCCGAAGAGTTCGCATCCTACCTTAAGAACATGCCCTTTGCCTTCGATCTGCTCTTAAGCATTGTCGACGAAGGGCAGAAAGCGCATGTCGAAGAAGTCTTTACGGCGAAGGATATCCCGCATCTAAACCGTCTCATCGTGCGCGTTGTTCCGAACCGCGGCCGCGATGTTGCACCCTTTCTGATCGGTTTTGGCGACCTGCTGGACGACTATGACTTCATCGCGCATATCCACTCGAAAAAATCCCTCTACACCGGCAGTGAACAGGTCGAGTGGCGCAATTACCTCCTCGACTGCCTCTTGGGCGATGCAGCAAAGATCCGGCGCATCTTCGCGCTCTTTGTCAAGCGTCCGAATCTCGGTCTGCTCTACCCGCAGCCGGCGGACAATGTGCCGTATGCTGCATTCACTTGGCTCTCTAACCGCGCAGTCGGCGCAAAGCTCCTGGGCATCCTCGATGTGCCGAACAGCCCGACCGCCTACTTTGATTTCTCTGCCGGAACGATGTTCTGGGCGCGCACGAAGGCGATTCGCCGCCTGTATACCTCGGGGTTAAAACTCGAGGACTTTGCCGAGGAGCAGCATCAAAACGACGGTACCATCGCCCATGCGGTCGAGCGCGTGCTTGCATTGACCGTGACGGCGGAAGGCATGGACTACGGTGAAATGAACACCGAGGTAAATGCCTATACGCTCAACTGGGGCAATAAGAATCTGATGCAGTACTTCGGCAAGAATCCGAAGGATTTTCCGTGGATTGCCAATCACGACTGCATTTCCTTCGATATCTTTGATACCCTCGTCATGCGCCGCATCGCCTTTCCTGCGCTGGTCAACAAGTGGCTGGAGGTCAAGGCGGGAAAGTTCCTCGGGCGGTCGTTTGCCTTCAGAAAATACCGCCTGCTCGCCGAGCAGGAACTTCGAGAAAGCAGAAAGCCGGACGAGCAAAGCGATGTCACACTGACGGAAATCTACGAAAAACTTCGCGAAATCGCAAATCTCTCGCCTGAGGAAGCCGCCGCGCTGAAGGAGATGGAGGTCGCAGCGGAGGTTCAGCTCTGCTGTCCGCGCCCTGAGGCAGTCGATTGCCTGAAGTTCTGCCGGGAGGAAGGCAGGAAGATCTATCTGAACTCCGATATGTATCTCGAGACGCCGGACGTCCTGCGCATTCTTGAAGCATGCGGCATCACGGCGGATCTCTACGACGGGATCTTCCTTTCGTCGGAGACCGGGCGGCGCAAGGATACGGCGGCGACATGGAACTTTCTCGCAGAGGAAAAGGGCATGGCGGGAAAGATGGTGCACATCGGCGATAACGAGTGGTCCGATATCCAGCTTTGCTCTGACCGTGGGATTGCATCCTACCACATGATGTCTGCCGTCAATCTCTTTTCACTGACGCCTTTTGGTCATGAGATTCTGACGCACTACGGCAGGGACATGAGTCTTTATGCCGGCATCCTCCTGGGAACGATACTGGAAAAATTCTTTCATAATCCCTACGTATTACATGCGCGGCGCGGGCAGTTCCGCTTGGACACGTTTGAAGCGCTCGGCTACTTCCTCTATGGGCCGATTCTCTTTACCTACATCCTATGGCTGATTCGCCGGGCAAAGAAGGACGGCTGCAGGCGTCTGCTGTTCTTTGCCCGCGACGGCTATTTCCTAGGGCCGCTGTACCGCGAGACCGCGGCGCGCCTTTTGAAAGCGACGGGAGAAGAGCCCCTGCCTTCTGCGTACTTTTTGACCTCGCGCAGAAGTGTTACGCTGGCGAGCTTCCAGACCTTTGACGACATTCTCGATTCCCTGCAGACGAAATACGAGGGGACGCTCGGCGACTTCCTCCGGGCGCGGCTCGGCATGGCGCTTCCCAAAGATGTCGAAGACCGAGAGATCACCTTGCCGGAAGACAGTAAAAATAAGGCTTTCCTTCGCCTGCTGAAGGGGATGGCGGGCGATATTCTCGCGCAGGCGAAGGAGGAGCGCGCCGCCTATATGGCGTACATCAAGGCAGAACATCCCGCGCTCCTTACGGGCGAGAAAATCGGCATTATCGATATTGGCTATGCGGGGACGACGCAGTATTTCCTTTCAAAAATGCTGCATGTGGCTGCGATAGAAGGCGCGGCGCAGGCTGAACCTTCCTTTGTTGGCTATTACTTCGGGACCAATCAGGAAAATTGGTTCAAGGACGAAAAGGGCGAAGCGGAAAAGAAGATCTACGGCTGCTTTGCCGAAGACGTTGACGCGACCATGCTGGCGTGTTCCTCGCGCTATATCTACCGCTATCAATTGCTGCTGGAAGCCGTGCTGACCTCCCCGGACGGGCAGCTGAACTGCTTCCATTTGGCAGAGGGCAAGCCGGTGCCAAGCTATGAGCCGCAGCATGCGGATATCGCGGCGCTTCGAAAGCTCCATGCCGGTGCTGAGAACTTTGCCCGTGATGTGCTCGACACGTACGGTGAAGACATTCTGGATATCGAGGAAGACACGTCCTTTCTGGAATCCTGGCTCGCCGTCTTTGTGCTCGACGACACGATCATCGCGGAAGAACTCGAAAAGCTCTATACGATCGACGACACCTTCTGCAATACCTCCGAAGGCAACAGCCTGGAGTTTTACCGTACCTTCCTCGAAAAGGAAGAATAAATTTCTGTGTTTTAAGAAAGTGAGGTGAGGCGGGCGCCTTTTCCGGATGGAAGGTCCGGAGCATCCTGCCCGCATTTGCGATGAAAACGATTTTGGAAGTTTTGCAGAGCGTCAAGAGTGACGAGAACTTTGCGGCAAGCGACGATTTTATCTCCGATGGGCTGCTCGACTCGCTTGACATTCAGATGGTAGCGGCAGCACTCGAGGAAGCCTACGGCATCCGGCTCGGCGGCAGCGACAGCGCACCGATGCACTTTACAAGTATTGAAGCCATCCGAGAGCTGCTCGCCAGCCATGGCATCGAGGGAGTTTGATCGATGCAAGGTGAACGGATAAATGAGGCGGGCGGCGGGCGATCGGCCTGCATCCGCGCGATAGCGACCTATCTGCCGCCCGCCGTCGAAGAAAACGAAGGCGAAGCCGCCTTTATCGAAAAACTCGGCATCCGTGCGCGTCATATCGCAGCGGAGGATGCGGCGGCAAGCGATCTTGCGGTTCAGGCGGCAGAAGAGCTCTTTCGCGCCTATGGCATCGACCGCAAAAGCATCGACTTTCTGCTCCTCTGCACGCAGACGCCGGATTATCTCGTTCCGACGACTGCATGCATTTTGCAGGATCGCATCGGCTTGCCGAAGACCTGCGGCGCGCTCGACTACAATCTCGGCTGCTCCGGCTATGTCTATGGTCTCGCCCTTTCAAAAGGGCTGCTTGAGACGGGATTGTCAAGGCGCCTGCTCCTCGTGACGACGAGTATCTACTCAAAGTACAGCGCAAAGGAAGACGGCCTCGTCCGCCCGCTCTTTGGCGACGGTGCGACGGCTACGCTCTTGGAATGCATGCCGGGCAAGCGCGCACACTTGGATGCCTTTGTTTTTGGGACAGACGGCGCGGGCTACGATAAGATCATCGCCCCTGCGGGCGGCAGCCGCGCGATGCCGCAGCATGTGCCGGTCGAGCGGGAAGAAGACGTGCGTGGAAACAGGCGCACGAATTATGACCTTCATATGGATGGTACTGGCATCACGCTCTTTTCCATGCGCACTGTGCCCGGTCTCATTGAGGAAACGCTCTCCCGCGGCGGCACCAGGCGTGAAGACCTCGATTATGCTGTCTTTCATCAGGCAAATAAATATATGCTCGAGCGCCTGCGGATAAAGTGCGGCTTAGAGGATGTGCCTTTTTACAACGATGTGAGGGACATTGGCAACACCGTTTCGGGTACGCTTCCCTTCGCGCTCAATAGGATTGCTGCATCGGAGGACACGAAGGCGCTCAAGCGCGTCTTGCTCGCGGGCTTTGGTGTCGGTCTCTCCTGGGGCGGCTGCCTCGCTGACCTTTCGGCGATGCTCCCGCGCATAGGAGAGAAAACAGCGCAGGAAAGAGAGAAGATATGAAACTCGATAACAAAGCAAAGATCTGCCTGCCGATCTTCGGCGCACCGCTGCCGGATGAAAAAAAACGAAGAAAGACTGAAGAGGCAGCAGGCGAAGGAAAAGACACGACCTCTGCCGCTCTCGGCGAAGCACTCTTTCGTGCTCTGCGCGGTGCGGGCTGGACGCGTGCCCACAAAGTCTCATCTGACCCGCGCCTGCTGCGCCGCACACTGCGCCGCGGAAAATACGCGGGCGTCGTCCTCCCCATGCCGCGCGTGCCGGGTCCCGCGGAAGCCTCGGCGCTGCGTATCGTGCTCGGTGCAGCGCGCAGTAAAAAGAGTATGCGCATTCTGCTCTTCCTTCAAAGTGAGGTGAGAATTGAGGAGATTCGCCGCTCTGTCGACGATGCGCGCAAAGAGGGCATTGACATCGCGATGTTCGTTGGTGAAGGTCTCTTCGGTTTTACGGAGGAAGGTGCGGAAGATGATGTGACGCGCTTCGTCCGCAATTATATGCTGGGCGTGGAGGGGAAGGACGTGTCGCTGCCCGCTGTGGGTGCGCGCGTCTACATCGACGACTTTGCAGGGGCGGTTATCACGCTTCTCATCTCCGACCTTCCCAATGGCTCCCTTGCCGCGGTGCCGGACCGGGATACGACGGAGAGCATCTGGAAAGATGCTGTAAAAGATCTTCCACAGCGAGGTATCTTTAAGCTGAACAGCGAAGAGGCAAAGGCTGCGGCGAAAGATGCGGAAACTGATGGGGATACGGTAGAAGAGCCCGGAAAAGAGGCGGATGTGGAGCCCCCCATCCCACAGGAACGCACGGCTGCGGCACGAAGGGAATTTTGGAGCTCGCGCGGTTTTGCCTGTGTCGTTGGCGGCATGTGGGAGATCAGTGCCGCGGTTAAGACAATGGCAAGCTACATGGTCAGCCGCATCTTCCGCCTTTCCGCCTGCCTCATTATGCGTGATGCGGAAAAGGATCTTCCGCGCTGCCTGAAGAGCCTGAAGGAAGCCGACTGCGATGAGATTATCATCGCCGATACCGGGAGTAAGGACAATTCGATCGCGATCGCAAGGCAGTATACCGACAAAATCTTTTCCATTCCCTGGACCGGCGACTTTTCTGCGGCAAAAAACGCTGTTCTTGAGCGTGCGACAGGGGATTGGGTCGTTTTCCCCGATGCCGATGAGTTCTTTACCGAGAAGACTCGGGGCAACTTGCGTAAGGTCTTATCTGCCTTATGGTTTAGGGGCGGACATAGATCGCTTCTGATCCCGATGCGTCATGTGACGACAGAGCTATATCCGCTTCCCATGCGTTCGACGATTCCGCAGCGTGCCTTCGCCTGCCGCCCGGATCTTCGCTTTATCAGCAAGATTCACGAAAGGATTGCCTATCCGGATGGCAGTTTGCCTTCGCCTATCGCTGCAGATAAGAAAGACCTCGAGCTTCTGCATACGGGCTACTCTCCCGAGCGCATGCGGGCGAAAGATGAGCGAAATCTGAAGATTCTCGAAGCAGCGCGCAAAAAAGCTGAAGGGGATAAAGAGGAAGCTCACTATTTAGATTTCTATCTTGTGGCGGTATACCATGGTCATCGCCGCTATAAGGATGCCATCGCTGCTGCCAGGCGCTATGACGCTTCTAAGGCCACTTGGCGCTCCGCCGAGTATGGATACCGACCATACTCCTGTTGGCTCGATGCAGCAAAGGCATTGGGCGATACCGATGAAGTCCGCGCGGCAGCCGAAGCGGGCTGCCGCGCCTTTCCCGAGATGCCGGAACCAGAGGCAGAACTCGGCGTCAGCCTATGGAATGAGGGCAAGGAAGCGGAGGCTCTGCCGCATTTTAAGCGGGCGGTCGCGCTCAGTGAAACCTTTGCGGATGATGAGATGCGCCGCCTTCATGAGATCGATCGCCTTGCATCATCGGGAGAAATTCATACGCTTCGCGCCCTGATACGCGAGGCAGAGCAAAAAAAAGCGTGATCACAGTTCCATTCCAAGGAAAAAAGCTTTACAAAGAAGGGAAATCGTGCTATTCTATAGACACGATATAAATCCGTTATTTTTTCGATGGGAGAGAAGAGCGGATTTATAGCGTTCAGCGCAGAGGAAACTTGGACACTCTGCACTGAGTCGGGAAGACAGCAGTTTGATCTGCAAGGATACTTTAGGAGGTTATATTTATGGCGATTACATTAGATCTGACGAAGCTGAATGCAGGTAATGAGCCAGGCGCTAAGCAGAGTACATTTATCTGGCTGAGGGATGCGGGCGAGGTTCGTTATTACCAGGCGAATTCAGGGGGCACGAACTCCGGCTATATCTCAGATATGTCGTTTGCTGCCTCACATGGCGGTACGACTGCTCCAAACGGTGGTGGCTTTGACCTTCTTACCGTTATTGGCAGTGGAGATGCCATTTCTATTGGTAAGAACTTGGAGAACAACCTTCCGGATGACCTTGTTATCCAGGCAGCGGGTTCGTATAAGGGGTGGAAGATTAATCTCGGCAAGGCAGATGATGGTGCAAGCCTGAGCGCTCATAACAAGACGGCTACGGTTTATGGTTCGTCTAAGAACGATACGCTCATGGGCGATAAGTCGAATGTGCTGTATGGCGGCGGCGGCGATGATTACATCGTAGCTGGCAGTGACGGAACGATACTCGGCGGCGGCGGCAACGACACCTTGATCGCCAGCAAGGAAGAGGGCAAGGGCGCGAAACTGACTGGCGTTTCGGGCAACAATCTCTTCGTTGCTGAGAAGGATGCAGAAGTTACAATCACAGATTTCAACTATGGTCGTGACCTCATCGCTCTTACTGCAAACAGCGTGGGCTTTACGTTGGGGAATGGATCGTTCTCGAACTACAACACAGATAACGTTGTAGTGTCTGGCTACAGCAAGGCGACGATCGAATCTGCGAAGGATTATCTCCAGTATACGGTGGTCGATTCGGATCATAAGACCAACATTGTTTCGGCAAAGAGCGAGTCGACGTTTATCGATCTTGCTTCCTCTACGGACAGCTTCCAGATCTTCGGCGGCAAGCTCAAGGACAATGCAGGCAACAACACGCTGCATGGCGGCATGAAGGCTGATACGATTTTCGCTGGCAAAGGCGACTTTGTCTATGGCGGCGGCGGTAATGACTTGATCTCTATCGCTCCACCGAATTCAGGCGAAGATGATACAGCAGAGCGCATTGCTCTTACAGAGGCAGGCGGCAAGGATACTGTCACAGGCTTTAAGACTGGCTGGGAAGACGATAAGGATATCGTCTGGTTCTACGACAAGGCTGCTGATGTTTCGGATGTGTCGGTTGACAGCGCTGGCAACTTGGTTCTCAAGCAGGGCAAGGGTCAGCTGACGCTGAACGGTGTTACTGACACGGAGAAGATCCGGGTTCAGGATGAGAACGGCACGTATAAGCTCGGCTACACGGGTGATGACCAGCAGCTGACAGATACGGACGCAGAAGCGAATATCTACCTCGGTACGGCAAAGAAGAACGATACAGTTCTCTTTACTGGCGCAGAAGGCGATATCGTTGCGGATCTTGGCAACACAGGCAAGTATGCAGGCAGTGCACGCTATACGAGCATTGAAGCAATTGTCGGCGGTGCAGGCAACAATACGCTCGTTGGTGCTGCTGGTGTCGACAATACGATCAGTGCTGGTACGGGCAGCGCTTCCATCTATGGCGGCGGCAAGTCGAATGACTATCTCGTTGCCTCGGATGCTGCCTATAATGCTGGCAAGTCGACGACGTTCTTCTTTGGTACGGGCGACGGCAAGGATACGATTCGCGGCTTCCATGCAACGGAAGAGTCGAATCCGGATAATGTCAGGGATGTGATCGCTTTCTATGGCGGCGATGTCACCTCTGTTGCGAAGAATAACACGGCGCTCGTCGTTAACATGAAGGATCGCAGCTCGCTCACGATCAACAATGCGTTCATCGGTCTCTATGACAAGCTGATCGGTGTTGATGTCCTCGGTCAGAAGTCCTTTGCAAAGATTGCTGGTGCAGATGAAATCGTGCATTACAATTCGAGCGCAAAGTACTATGTCTCCGCTGGCAGCAAGGGCACGGTTGAGAATACGGCGGACGGCTCGAAGATCTATCTCGACGGCCGCACGGGCGACAGTTACAAGGGTTTCACGAACATCCAGGCAACGGCAGGCGATGGTCTTGAACTCGCAGGCGATGCAGCTAAGAATGTTATCGAGTATACGGGTACTGGCTCGGCGTCCCTCTACGGCGGTGCAGGTGATGATACGCTTAAGGGCAGCGCGAACGCTGGTGCTGCGAATACTTTCTTCTTCGGCAAGAAAGATGGCAACGACATCATCACGCAGTCCGCTGCAGATGATAAGGTCATGCTCTATGATGTCACGCTCGACGACATCAAGACGGCAAAGGTGGACAACAACCTCCTCAAGGTCAGCTTGAAGAGCGGCGGTTCGCTGACGGTTCAGAGCTTTGGTGCTGGTTCCAGTGTCAACGACTTTGCACTTGCAGACGGCACGAACTGGTCCTATGCAGGCGGCACTTGGACGCAGAAGACTACGAAGACGGAAGAATAAGCCATTCGCTTTTTCTGACACATCGTTGGAGTTCCATCAAGACAAAAAGGACTCTCCCCCTTTCGGGAGGGTCCTTTTTGGGCTTTGGGCAGAAAAAGATGTCTTAGCAAAGACTTGTTATTTCTTGCTGAATATGGCATAATGAACATATATCCATATCGTTTTTGCATGCATCCGAAATACCTGTCAAAGGCATGTCGGATGTAAAATATCATATTTTAGGAGGTCATCTTATGGCAACGAAATTAACGTTAGATCTTACAGGTAAAGGGGCTGCTAATGGTACTTTCAGCTGGCTTTTTACGCCGACTGGAATTACGTATTATCTCACACAATCTGCGTACGATACTACCCTGGCACTTGCCACGCCGGTTTTGCTGAGCTACAGCAATTATACTCATGAAGCAAAAGTCATAGGAGCTTCAACTCAACCTACGTTGAGAGTCATAGATCCAGATCGTCCATATGCCTATAATATCAGCATAGCTAGTGGTCAGCACTGGGATATCTATGCCGGCAACCAGGAGGACAGTATCTTTGGAGCGACGCCGACTGACAATATGATCGATGCATTGGGCGGCAGCGATACAATCAACGTGCAGGATAGTAATACTGTTTATGGCGGCGTGGGGAACGATAATATAACGGTCAGCAGCCATAATCGTGTCTATAGTGGCAGGGATTTGGGGGATACTACTGATACCAAAGATCTGTTTGATAACGATACCATCAAGGCAAGCGATGCTAACTGGATTGAATCCGGTTATGGCGACGACAGCGTTGTGGGCGTATCATCCAATACGATTTTTGCCGGCGCAGGCAATGACCAGGTGCATGCCAGCGACCATAGCTATATCGATGCCGGCAGCGGCAACGATACGGTAGATTTTGACTATTATGCGCATCATTCTACCGTCATTGGCGGCGATGGACAGGATTCACTTGTCGCGGGTGAGAGTGATATCGTTTATGGCGACGGTGTTACCGACACAAACTTTGATAAGAACCCAGCTTCTGCCTATGCTACGGACGTCAGCCACGATGACATCATCGAGATCGCACCGGTTGCCTCGGGTGTCACAAATGGCAGTACGGGCGCGACACTTTACGGCGGCAAGGGGAAGGATACCTTCAAGGGCGCGGATCTTCGCGTTACGATCATGGATTATCACTATGGTCATGATCTCGTTCACTTCAATCAGAAGTTCTCTCCTGGTCTCGTCCATAAATACGGCTATGGCAATGTCACGATCCGTCCGGAATACAACTACCAGAAATTCATGGCAGGCACGGATCACAGGAGCGTCATCGCGGCGATCTCCGATGCAATCGATATCGAGCTTTCGGCAGAAGATAAGAAGAATCCATTCCTGATTTACGGCAATACGAACAATGTAGAAAAGGCCGGTAGTGCCAACACGCTGCGCGGCGGCGACAATGTCGATACGCTTTATGCGGGCGACGGCGACATTGTCATTGGCGGCGGCAACGTTGACTTCATCTATCTGAACGGCATCAACAATGTTCAGGATACGATCGGTCTTTCTACTGGCACGGATGTCGTGGATACCCTCACGGGTGAAACCATTCAGGAGGCCACTGGCGCAGGCAATACAGATACGGTCTATGCCTTCCAGCAGGGCTGGAGTGATTCGGACGATATTGTCTGGTATGTTGACCATCCGGCAGATATCACGGCATCGGATGTCCTGATCAAGGAGGAAGGCGTCCGCATCACGCAGCGTCAGGCAGGTGTTATGCTCCGCGGTGTTTCACAGGGCAAGATCCTTCTGCAGGATGAAAAAGGTCTGTATAAGACGGCTATCCTTGGTGATGAAGGCTACTTCAACGATCCTCTGGTCGAAGGCAATATCTTTGTCGGAACGCTTCCGAACGACTCCGATAAGGTCAGCTTCGAAAATGGCACGGGCGACATTGTTGCAGATCTTGGCAATACGGGGAAATATGAAGGCACAGCGCGCTACTCAAGTGTCGAGCAGGTTGTCGGTGGCGCGGGTTTCAACACGCTTATCGGTGCAGCCGATGCGAAGAACACGCTCTATGGCGGCATGGGTACGTCTTCCCTCTGGGGCGGCGGCGCATCTGACGATGTCCTCGTCTCCGGCGAAGGCACCGAGATGGGGAACTATACGACGTACTTCTACGGTACAGGCGATGGCAAGGACACGATCAAGGGCTTCATGACGGCGGATACCGGCAAGCCGGAGACCTGGAAGGATAAGCTTGTCATTTACAGCGGTGACGTCCAGTTTGTGGATAAGAATGCGACATCCATCTTCATTAAGTTCAGCGATACGGATGAACTTACGATTCAGAATGCAGCGGCGGGGCTCTTCAATCGTCCGATTGCCGTCAATGTCAGGGGTCATGAAACCTTTGCCAAGGTTTCTGGTGCAGATGAAATCGTTGACTATGATAAGAATGCGACGTACTACTTTGCAAAGACCGGCGGTACTGTCCGCTCGGCAGTCGACGGCGCAAAGATC
>ERZ773057.517-NODE-517-length-16049-cov-6.613918_pt1 | contig 16049 bp, 19 predicted proteins | sample MGYA00580629_ERZ773057 | MGnify/ENA primary metagenome ERZ773057 (study PRJEB29015, sample SAMEA2738143) | human oral metagenome | biome: human oral; feature: human-associated habitat; material: saliva | place: China | collected 2163 ...
TGTAAGCACAGCCCGGGAGACGGGCTGATGTAAAGGAAAGGAAAGATAGAAATGACCCTCCTCTTCTACGCCGCTGTAGCGATCGTCAGCGTCAACCTCTTCGCTGCGGTCGTCTACTGCTACCTCCATCGCGGTGCAGGCCTAGCCATCTCCCTTGTCGGGACCATCCTCATCTGCATCGGCCTCACCTACGCCACGCTCAACGACGTGCCCGCATCTAAGCCGGCACCCGACGCCACAGTTAGTATCACCACGCCGCCCACCACTACCACTACACCTGAACAACACCCCACCATCCACCCCAGTTTGGACCCGTCCACCGTTTCACGTGAGACGACGCCCATCACCCGCAAGCACTTCGATGACATGGAAAAGCAGCTGTCACACACTAACAAGGGCACCGACCCGGGTGCAGGCGGCTGCGACGACGCCGCAGCAGGCGGGTGCAAGTGATGACACTCCACAAGATCGCCCTGCTATGCACCTTCATTCCGATGCTCGCGCTGATTTGGTACGTCGCCTACATGGATATCGTCCGAGAGAAGAACATCAAACTCGGCGCTGCAACGCTTTCCTTCATCTCATGCCTCACAACACTCATCATCACCGGAACTGTAGCAGGATGGATCAAATGATCAGTTCAGCACTCATCGCCCTAGACGAGCACCTCTACCAGTCGCTCCCCCATCACTCCGAGATAGCCGGTACCTTCGGCTGGCATATCGCACACGACAACGTCTACGTCACCGACTCGCTCCGCGACGACACGCCCGTCCTCGCCGTCATCCCCCTCGTCTACGAAGGCCAAGACTGGAACGCTTCCATGGTCGGCTGGGTGTGCGCCCCCGCCAAGGCGCGAGGCAATGAGAGGATCTTCTTCTTCTTCCTCCTCATGACCCGCATCTCTGAGTTCGCCTCCGAGTACCGCCTGTCCCCCACCCCCGCCGCCTGACATGCCCCTGAGGCACGCAGAAAGGCCCCTAGCAGGTCGCTAGGGGCCTTCCCTGTAGGGTAACCTAGGGCAGCGCTTGAAAAGCCCTCAGAATCGAATCTAGCGCGTATTCGCCGCAGCCAGCGCCACCCCGAGGAACCCAGCCAGAGCGGGGGCCACGAGTGCGGCCTGCTCACCCGTTAGCCACCCCGCGGCCGTCGCCACAGGGATCAGCCCCGTCAACGCCCGATACAGGTACTTCCTGAGCGCCAAGTAGCGGGTCGATCCCGTCGTGTCAACCAGGTCGCCGTCTCCGGCCGGGCGCCCATCGGAGGCTACAGCGGCCTCCGCGGCCCTCGCCGCGGCCTCACGCTGCTCCGCCGACACGCCGTCGTCGATAGCCAGATGTTTAGCCATTCCTCTTCTTCACCTCCGTCAGCACCTCGTTCAGCTTCGTCACCACTTCCTCAAGGGCATTGTGGCTCGCGGCCGGATAACCGAACGCGTAGCCCGGAACCGTCAGCAGGTCGTTGACCTTCGCCACAAGCGCATTCACGCTGTCCACGTTCTTCTGGATATCGCCCAGCGTGTTCTGCGACGCCTGAGGGTAGCCGAAACCCTCCCCGGGCACCTTGATGTTCTCGTACAGCCAGCTGAGCATGTTGTGCTCGTCGGGTGTCAAATCATCCTCCTTTATCTGTGCCTCGTCCGGGATGAACCTCCGGACCATGATGATATTCGCCGAACCCGTCAATCGCGGATCCGACAGCCGATGCAGCCGGGGGCCCCTACCGGGACCCCCATGCCCCCACGTCAACCCCTGGCCGGCATAGAGCTCCACGTGGCTTATCCGCCCCGCGAAGGCGCCCGAATGCCAGCCCATGCAGATAATGTCGGCCGGGCGCATAGCGTCCTCGTCCAGATCGCGCCAGTTGGCTGCATTCTGCACCGCTGCACCATTCTGTGCGATATTGAAGCTCCGCTCGCCGATCTCTATCCCCGCACACTGCCTGTAGGCCTGCGCTATCGTAGAGCTACAGTCACCCCACCCGTAGCGCTCCGGGTCTTTGCGGCGGTAGTCGTTCGTGTAACCGAAGTCACCGTCGTGCTTCGCCATCCACGCCACTATGGCCGTCCGTACTGTCTGTGCGTGACTCAATATTATTCAGCCTCCTTTCGATCAGATTCAGCCTCGCTTCAAGCAACGAAAGCCGTTCAAGTATCCCCGGGCGCCGCTCAGCCCCCGGGCGCTCCTCCTCACCCATCAAGTCGTCGATGAAGTGAAGAAACCGACGGGCCTTCGGTGTGAGCGCGGCGATCAGCGGTAACACCACCGCCAACGCCGTCCCGAAGCCTGTCAACACGGATTCAGTCATCACAACCCCTTGTACACCTCCTTGATAAACAGGTTCCGCGTCGTCAGCTTGTCGAACCTGACGCGCCCAGATGCGTAGGCTGCCCGTATATTCTTCAAATACGAGTCCCGCGGCGTGAGCAGCCTCGTCTCCTCATCCACGTTCGACGGCGCCAGCGTGAACCGGTTCGGTGTGCGCGGAAGCCCCTCCGTCACATACCACACCGTTGAATCCCGCCCCAGCCACAGAGACAGCGACCTGGACCCGCCGACGATCGACAGCGAATAGATCGCCGACGGCGGCTTCGCCTCCACCATCTCCACGCCGCCGTCCCGGAACGTCGAATCGATCATGTACCGGGAGTTCTCATCGTCTTGGCGCCGCAGAAACGCACCGAAGCGAGTCTGCGAGACTTGCTGTGCGAACTCCTCCGAGCGATCCGTGTGCACCGCCCAGAAACGGTCCGGGCCCGGCTCTACTGTAAACTCGTCCGATGGTATGATCCCATACTTGACATAGTACGGGTTCGTCAGAGAGAAGGCGTTCGCCAGGAAATACACCTGCACCCGGTCGTCCCAGCGGTCCACCGTCGAATACAGGCCTTCGAAAATCGACGCCTCATCTGGCAGGTAGTGGGTGGCGCCCTTCTCAAGGATGAACTCATCGAAGATGATGTGCTTCACCCTCTTGAGGGATACCGATTTGAGCATCTGTGCCGCCGACAGATACACGACCTGCCCGATGGGCTGTGCGCCCTTGCCAGACCCGATATAGGCGACCTTGCCCTTCACCGACAGATCGACGCCGGGGAACTCCCAGCGGATATCGTCGAAGAACGTCTTGAATGTCGCCGCCTCGCCTTTGAACCGCCGCAAGTAGATGAACTCATCGCCGTGCTCGATCGCCTTCTTGATCACCCGTTTCTTGAACGCATACGTCTTACCCCTGCCGCGGGCACCCGTCACGAATGCCCACGGCGTGTTATAGGACAGTATCCGGGAAGGGTCATAGTATGTGAGCTTCTTATCAGTCGTTGATGTAGCGTTTGACACACCAGCCGATCCCCCTCGTGTCGCGGATGAACTTGCTCAGGCTGTTCTTGTGCGGCCCTGGAACCGTTCCGTTCAGGCCGCCCCCATGCCCCCACGTCAAATCCCCGCCGGCGTACATCTCCACATGGTCCACGCCGGCCCTTCCGGAACCCCAGTCGTAGAAAACCAAGTCGCCCGGTTTCATCAACGCCAATTGCTGTGCGGAGATAGACTTCGCCGTATTCCAGTTGATCACGAACACGCCGTGCCCGTTGGCCGACTGTGCGACCGTGTTACCGCCGATGTCGATCCCGCACACGTCCAGGTAGGCCCTACGGCACGTCGACGAACAGTCTCCGACGCCGGACCGGTCCGGGTCCAACCTGCCGGCGCCGTTCGAATACCTGAATTTGTTTTCGCGGCTCGCCATCCAATAGACGAGCTTCTGCCGCGTCTCCGACGTACCCGGGGCTAAAGAACCCCCTCCGCCCCCCGTCCCGGGGGTGCCGTTCTGTCCACCCGGAGCGCTGTTCGTCGGCGGCGGAGTCCCCGCGCCGCCCGGCCCTGCCGTGTACTGGCCCCAGCCGGTAGGGGTGCACATCACCTGTTTGCCGTCGGCCATGTGGGCGACCATCGTGTCGCCCCACCGCTCCACCCGGGACAGCACGCCGGCGCTGCTGCCTTGCTGCTGCGGGGCGTTCACGTTCCCTCCAGGGTTGCCCCCCGAGCCGTCCCCGCCCGTCGGCGACGACGGCCCCGCACCCGGCGGACCGGGCAGGTCCACGCCCGAGCTATCCATCGCTTTGATGATGCCGTAGGCGGTGTTGTACCGGTTCCTGTAGCGACCCAGCACCGGCTCAGACAGCAACGCCTGGTGCCACCTGTCCAAGGAAGCGCCGCCGATCTGGTTGGCGATCCTCAGCGCACGGCGAGGCGACTGGTGGTAGGCGACGAAGAACATGATCATCGATTGGGTGGCGCCGTCCGGGTCGATCCCGCACTTACGCGCCACCTGCACGTAGGCCTCAAGGTCCTCAGACATCTGCGCCTGCTGTATTTTGTAGGCGGCCCTCAATACCGGCTTCACCTGGCCGTCCCAATAGTTCGGCAAATAGTAGGTGGACCAGTTGATCGCGTTCGCGTTCACCAAAGACTGCAACTCACCAGGCAGCTTCGCGAACTCGGCCGGCAGTTCCCTCTTGATTCGGGCCAAGAGTCCGTAGGCTCTCGGCCCGAACCACTGCCCTATCCCAATCGTTATCGGATCGGTGTGGTAGATACCGTCATAGCGCATGCCGGACTCCACCGTCCCAATCGCTTTGATCGCGACAGCTTTGGCTTTAGCATCCCACGCCATAACGGTACCTGCCTTCCCCTAGGGGTGTGCTTAGAGGATGGACCAGGTGCCGGAGACCTGGACTCTGCCGGTGAAGCCCGTCCATGACTGAATGTGCTGGTTGGCATGCACCTGTGTGACGATCGGCGTCCTTCCGTCGGCGCCGCCCGTCGCCTGCAGGTTCACCGAGCACCGCGGCGCGGCCCAATCGGGGATCTCCCCCCAGTCGTGGCCGTCGCCGATCGCCGTCCCGCCCGACTCCACGATCCCCGACAGGGTCACGATCCCGCCGTTCAATCGCAGCGTGAGCGGCGCATTCTGGTCGTGGTTGAGGCCCGACAGACCCACCCTATAGTTGGTGGACACGGACACTGGCTCGTTCCCGTACTGCAGGTAGTTGCCTGCCAGCGTGGCGAACCTCGTGTCACCAGTAGAGTTCAGGTGGATTTCACCCTCCGTGAAATACTTCGAATATCCCAAGCACCAGAATTCAGTGCCAACATACTCCGCGCCGTAGTTCCCGCACACCTCCTGCATAGTTCCGAGGCAGACCGCGAGGCCGTTTTTGCTTTTAAGTAGTGAATGCAGGTTGGACCACGCCCACACGGCGGAGAACACGACGACGCGCGCATTCGGGAATGCCCGCTTAGCATCGCTGATAAGGGAGACGAGGCCGTTGTAGACGTCGTTGTTCGCCATCGCATCATTCCCGCAGTCCGCGATGACCACATATTTCACATCATTGTTGTTGAAACTCCCGTCAGCGATCGCCCTGTTCAGCTGGACGGAGAAGTTGTTGGCGCCGTTGACCATGCCCGTGCCGCCGACCGCGAAATTCTTCTCCGTGATACCCATCGCCCTGCACATGAGCGTCGGCCATTTGCCCTGCACCACGTTCGACGTGCCGACGATCACCGCGCACACGTCCGGGGTGGCGGCGTTCTTCAACATGTAGCGGGAGTCCGACTGCGCCTTCGTGTAGCGGTCGTTCACCTTCGTGAACAGGTCGTCGTAGCACTTGGCCACCTGACTGGCGGCGTCCGCCTTCGCCCTAGACTCAGCCTCGCCGATCTTCTGATCGATCTGCGCGACCACTTTGTGGTCGGCGTCGACCGTCGTCTCCGCGTTCTTGATGCGCGTCTCGAACGAGTTGAACTTGGACGTGTCTTCCTGTGCTCGCACATCCAGTTTGCGCATGTCGCCGTTGTAGTCGCCCCTCCACGTAGGCTTGTCGGTGTCGATGAACTGGCTGAGGCCCAGCGCCTCCGTCTTGTTAGTGCTCGCCATAATCTGTTCTCCTTAAGGTCGTGCGGTCAGCGAGTGGCGTGGTCGGTCTTGTATTCGGGATCCAGGTCCCACTGGCGTGCCGTCCAGTTGGCTTCGTCCAGCGCTTGCGCCGTCGCCCCGATGTCGTCGGCGCCCTTGGCGAACCTAGCCTGTGTGCGCACATTGTCGTAGAGCACGGCCAGCACCTCCGAGACGGTGCGGTCTGTGCGGCCCCACACCGGGTCGTGGACAATCATGTCTTTGGCCCCGCGCTGGGCCAGGCGCCGGTAGAGATCATCGATCGCCCGGGCGATCTTGTCGTCCGTCTCCTTGCGAAGCCTGGCTTCCAGTTCGACCAGGCGCTTGTCGACGTCGTTGGCCAACGCCACGACCTTGTTGATCGTGTCGATGATCCGCTTATAATTCTGGATCAGGTCCTCCAACACCTCTTGGTAGGTGTAGGCGTCCCTGTGCGCGAACGGCGTGATGTTCGTGAGCGGGCTGTTCTGCAAATCGAAGAACGGCACGTTCTCTATAGGCATCCGATAACCTCCTAGTTGTTAAAGCCAGTAGCCCCAGCCGAGCATCGGCCCAAGGCCCCAATACGCGTCGCCGCCCGTGTATTCGTCGTTGGACGACCACAGCCCGAAGAACAAGTCGCTGAGCTCAGCCAGCACCATCTTGTCCACGTTGAGCAGAGACGCCCTGTACTCCACAAGCAACGACGCCGCCGACTGGGATCGGCCCGTCGAATGCGACGTGGCATGCGACGTCTCATCACCGTTCGCCTTCGAGGTGCTATTGTTACTGGTCTCGGACGCACCTTCAGTTCTCGCATCCGACTTGGTACCGGACACTGCATAGTCGCCAAGCTGGTTGATCGCCGTGTCCGGGTAGCGCATGTCCCGCGAGTCAGAATTGGATAGGCCCGACGCCCTGTTCGTCGTCTTCCCTGAGCCTTCCGTCTCGGATTTAGACGAGTGCGTGCCATCGGAGACGGACGAGACATCCATTGTCGACAGCGGGTCGAACTTGATCTTCGTCGACTCATATAGCTGGTTGTAATAGGGCATGATCGTCTCAAGCCGGTGCCTCAGCTGGTGTGCGAACATGGCGGCCGTCTCGTAGGCCGTCTCCCTGAACCAGTAGTGGTCTTTGATCAGCTTGTTCAGACGAGGCCGATAGGCCTCATCGAAGATCGGGTATGCGTCCAACCCGAGCTCGGCGTCGCTGTAGCGGGCGCACACGTCCCGGAGTTCGATAGTGAAGTCAGCCAACGAAACCCTCCCCCAGGTCATTGACGCCGCGCACCTGCTCCCGGCTGTGCCGCCAGTGCACGGACACGTTCAAACCGTAGCGCTCATTGATCTTGTCCGCGGCCTCCTGCCGGGCGCCGATAGCGACGCCGCGGAAGGCGGCCATCTGCCCTTGCAACGCCTCCACCTCGTCATCCACGAGCCGCTCTTTCTTGTCGGGCGGGGCGCATTGGATGCCGAGCATGAGCATCGCCTCATCCCAAATGTCCTTCTTGACCCGGATCGCATCCGAGATGGCGTTCGAGGGCAGCCGATTATCCAACGCCTGGACGGCGCTGGACACGTCCCCGCCCATCGCGTCCTTCACGGTGAACACGACCGGCTGGCCCTCGGCGATCTGCCTGTAGAAGTTCTCGCCCGTTAGCTTCTGTTCCTGGCTGAGCGCGAGGATCGTCGGGTAACGCGACGTGAGCGCATTCACCTGGACGGTGATGGCCGCTTCGGCCAGCTGCGCGGCGTAATAGTTGACGATCCACTGGTCGTTGACCCGGTTCCTGTTCACCCAGATGGGCACACAGTTCTTAGACGATATCTCCCGGTTAATGTACCGGTTACCGGTGACACGGAACGTCTTCGGGTCGCCGTAGACGTCCACGTCGCCGGTTCCGGCGGCGTGCAGGGCGAAGAAGGCGTGCAGGCGCGGGTCTTCGAAGAAGACTGCCAGGCCGTGCCTGTGCAGCACCCGTTCCAGGTAGCGCTCATTAACTGTGCTGGGCAGGCCGTCCCAGACGAACCGGGACTCGGCCAGGCCCCACAGCATGTTCTGATACATCAAGAACTCGCCGCCTCTGGCAGCCTTCGCCTGGTTGGCCCGGAACCGGCCCGCATCCCGCTTCGACGGTTCCACACCGCCGCCGATCAGGTCTCCGTTCGTCAAGCCTTTCGTGCTTGCCATTACAGCTGCACCACTTTCTTCGGTCCGTTGTCGAACAGATGCATCTCGGTTATCTCCTTCGGCTCGTCCCACACGGTGACGCCCTTCTCGAAAATCCCCCGGATCGTCTCGGCGTGCATCTGCGGCACGGACGGGGCATCAATCCGGCAGTCCGCCAGTTTCCAATATGTGAAATGTGACATGAGCGTCAGGTCGTAGGCGGCCATGTCGATGGTCCGGTTGCACCGGTAGCCGTAGCGTGCGAAATGCTCGGACACCGCCTGGATAGCGCCCCGGTGGGGTGACTTCAAGCGCACATCCACCATCCACCCGGTGGTGGCGAGCATGAATGCATCGCCTCCGACCTGGCCGGAGATGGACGGCTGGACCATCCTCGTGTCCTGTATCTTCGCCTTCAACCCAGCCAGGGTGTTCGCATAATCGCCTTTGGCGACCATGTCTGCATATTCTTTGTTCGTGTCCCGGTTGTATGCGGCTTGCGCATTCTGCAACCCGGTGAGCTTCGAAGACAGGTTGTTGGTTATCGCCGTCGACTGCGACGCCGTGCTGTTCGCCAGGTCGGTTTGTGCGTCCCTCGCGTTGGCGTCGATGTTGTAGTTCGAGTTCGCCATGTGGATACCCATGCCGGTGCCGACCACGCCCTTGATGGCGCCGCCGATATCACCTGACAGCAGAGAGCCGACGGCGCCCATGCCGCCGGAGACGCCTTGTTGGATCATGCTGTTCTGTGTGTGGCCCCACGCGGCGTCGTTGGTGATCGCCGTCGACTGGGTGCGGGCTGCGTTCGCCAGCGCCGTCTGCGCGCCCCTGGCAGTGTTGGAGGCCACCATGGACTGGCGGGCCGTGCCGATCGCATAGGAGGCCTGGTCGTAGGCGACCTGGTTACCCTGCAGGGCCTTCTGCTGCGACCAGTCTGCCGACTGGTAGGCGAACGCTATGCTGTGCGCCTGCGACGCTATCGCGTTCAGCCCCGAGTTGTTGGGGATGGAGAACATCGGGAAGTTCGTGAAGAACAGTGAACCATCCAGGAACGAGTTGGACAGCGGATTGCCGGTGGCGTTGTCCTCCGACAGGTAGTCGCGCAGCCACACCACGACACGGGGCCCGGGCGGGGAGAAGTGCTGCAGCCTGGACAGCGTGACCTTCCCACCGCCCGGCAGGTATTCGGGGTGGACGGCCATAGACTGGCCCTGGTAGTTGGTGAGTTCGATGAACAGGTAGGGCGCGGTAGCGAGCTTCGTGTAATTGCGCTGCCAGTCGGCGAGTCTCGCCTTATCGAGCAACTCTAGAGCGCCGCCGGCGAAGAACGTCCGGTCGCGGCCCCACATGACGTCGCCCTCGTGGCCGGCCTTGCGGGAACGGATGATCTTGATCGTGTTCGGGTCCACGCCCTGCCGGTACTTGTCGTGAACGTTGTCGGTGTTGTGGGAGCCGATGATCCGGTCGAACATGTCGTCGGGGGTGGGCAGGACCATGATCATCTGGACGCCTTGGGAAACCCACGGGAAGGGGGACATGGCGGTGGCGAAAAACTCGAACGTGCCGATGTCGCGGATGACGATGATGTCGCATCCATTGGGCAGGCCTTCGAAGGCAGAGCCTTTCGCGGTGCGTAGGTTCGGGTTGTTCACGTCGCCTGGATCGTAGGAAAAGTCGGTGGAGGCGACGATCATGACGCAGCACTGGGCGAGTGTGGCGACCGTGTAGCGTTCGCTGTAGCGCACCATGTAGTCGGATCCGAGGTCGAGGCCCTCGGCCTCGCGGAGCACGTCGTGTTGGCGGCCTCGCCACGTGGCGGCCACCGGCAGGTGACCCTGGACGACGAAGGCGTTGCGCAGGCGAACGTTGCCACAGTAGGTGGTCCACACGTCCAGCTGGACGGACAACATGGTGGCGTCGGGGGCGACTCTGACGACGTCTTGAATGAAATAGTAGAAGACAGTCGGCTTTTCCTTGTCAGGATGCAGCTTCGATATCTTCGGATTGACGACCCTGACGTAATTGTATTTGACGCACACCGAGAAGGGTTCGTCGAGGACGACTTGGGAGCCGTAGTCGATGGTCTGGGCGTTGCGCAGCGTCAGGTGGTGTGCGTCGGGGCGGTCAATGTAGTCGGAGCGGTGTGCGTAGTCACGCCATTTGACGATGTCGCGGTAGGTGGAGTCCCATGCCACCGTGGTGAGCGTAACCTCGGCCCCGGCGGCCCATTCGCTGACGCTCGGCATATCATTCCCCCTGCCTTCTAGTCATTTTTATGGATGAGGGCGCCGGGGAGAAAGGAAAGGAAGGAAACCCGGCGCCCTCATAGGGCCACTATTCGTTACTTAACGGTGACGACGTAGGGGCCGTAGGAGACTCCATCGGCTCCGGTGATGGTGACGGTCACCTTGTAGGTGCCGCCCTCGCCGTCGGCGACCTCGACCGTGTAGTCGAGATGCCGACCATGAGGGAACGTGTTGTTCTGCACGTCCTTGATCAGTTCGTCCTTCTTAGCCCGCGTGACGGTGTATTCCTTGGTTTCGGGTGTGAACGACTTACCAATCGCCCTTCCGAGCACAGTGAGACCGAAGATGGAAGACTTCAGGTCAGGCCAGGTCGGGACGTCTGCTCCGGCCTCGACGGCGAAGGAACCTTCGGCGGTGACGCCGTCGCATGCCGCCTTGATCTTGACCGGTCCCTTTTCGAGGCGCCCGACGTAGAGGATGCCGCTGTCGGAGATGGACGTGTGGTTGTCCGTGGACGAGACGATCGTCCATTCGAGGGCCGGGTTGACGCCGCCGCCGGTGACGGACTGGGGGCGGGCTCGGTAGTTACCACCCTTCTTAAGCTGGGGCGGCGTGTTACCGTCAGCGTCGAGGCATTCGAAGGTGCCGATTGCGGTGACGGGCGGCAGGATTTCGATGACTTCGTCGTCGGCGCCGGTCCACAGCATGGCGGTGGGGGCGAAGCGGGAGCACGAAATCGTTTGATGATGGTGGAAGAACACGTTGTAGGTGTTCGGGTCGGTGGGCACGTCGATTGACGTGGTCTCCATGACGTGGTCGTAGACCTGGAAGAAGTCCTTGTCCACGACTGCCGCCTGGAAGCCCTTCCCGGGGGCGACGGACTGCGGGATCTCGATGACACGGTACTGGACGTCGGCGCGGTCGATGTTGAATGCCCATGCGAGGGCCTCCACGTCCAGGGCCGCCTTGACGGCGGGCGTGGTGAGGAGGATCATATCATCCGGGGTGGAGTGGACGGGCATCCGCGCCGGGTTGTAGGCGGTGGACTTGAACCGCATCTCGCCGGCGATGGCGCGCAGCTTGCGGAGAAGCTCCTTGGCGTCGTCGGCGGTGGAGCGCGTGTGAGCCACGTCGGGGACGTGTGCATGGTAGAAGCCGCCACGGTCCTCATATTCACGGAGCAGGTTGGCCATGAGCAGGAACTCGTCCACCTGGTCGGACTCGTAGGGAGCGTTCAGCTGGCGGTCGATGAGCTCGGCAACGTCGCCGCCGTTGATGAACGCAGACTGGATCAGCCGCTTCTCCACCGACACCTTGTAGCGGTTGCGGCGGTTGCGCACATGGAAGGCGGTTTCGACGCGGAAGTCGTCCCTGCCGAAGATCGCCTTGGCGTCGACGTCGTCGTTGGGATCGTAGGCGACGGCGTTGATGAGGCCGGTCTGTATCTCTTCGACGCCGTTCCCGAACTCGACCATACCCTTCTTGAATTCGGCGAGTGGGTTGGTCCACGACCGGTTCTTGGCGAAGACGGGGACGACCTGATTGAGCAGCGATTGGCAGATGGGGTTCCACATATCGCGGTGCTGGCTAAGATAGTCCAGGGTGCGATCAATGCCCGCCTGCGTCGGGGAGGGAATACGCTTCTTGTACCCCATAGAGGCGGCGTTGATGGACACCTGAAGAAGCTGTTCGTTGGTCGTCCCAGGGCGCAGCCCTTTGGAAGTGTAGGCCATTGTCCAATAAGTCCTTTCGTCAGGCGAGAAGGTCTTCGATTTGAAGATCTTCCGGATCTATGTCATCGTCAGCGACGTCATCGGCAGCCTCGTCCAGGGCTTCCTCGGTGATGATGGCGCGCAGTTCTTTGCACTCGTCTAGCGCCTGGACGGCCAGGGCGCGGACTTCATCAATGAGCTCCGCCAGGTCGACCTGGATGTCTTCTCCGGTCGCCTCCACGGGCGTCTGGTCTTCGGTATCTGTGTCGGTGGTCTGTTCGTCTGCCACTCGATTCTCCTCACGTGTTGTGCAGCGGGGCTACCGCCGTCTTGGTCGAAGGGTTGTCAAGTCCATCCGGGGCCGGCAGGTGTCAGCCCGTGACGCCCGGCCGCGGTCTCCGCCACAACAGGATGGAGCCCCGCCTGAGACATAGTATATCACACTAGGGTTGCGGTATGTTGAAGGGCATAAAGACGCCCCGCCGTCCAACTGGAAAGCGGGGCATCTTTATTCGTCTATCGAAGCGGCTAACAGGGAGTGATGGCGAGGCGGCGAGTCTTCACCGCCTCCGCATCGTTCGGCCGACGGGGCATCCCCGCGACTGCAAGGCGGATCTCATTCTCCGCCCTCGGGTCGTCCCGGTACACCGCAGCATCCGCATGGATGGACCACTCGCCACGTGCCTTGACCGGCATGTCGTCTGAGTACACGGTCTGCCCGGCGCGGTAAGGCGCGTAAACGGGAATAAGGGAGTCGAGACCGGGCGCATAGGTCAGGGACGGGAGATGGCTGTGCTCATCCAGATAGCAGAGGGGTATTCGGTCCCACCTCCCGGACTGCAGGAACGTCGGCGCCCTGTACCCGGCGAGATGCAGGTTCGCGTATTCTTCGACAGTTGTAGTCTCGCCGTCCGTCGTCTCATACCGTTCGACGATGACATAGCGGCGCAGGCCCAGATAGCGCACAGTGGCGTTGTAATCCCGCAGCGTCCACTTCCCTAGGTCATCGTCGCGGTCGCCGACGGGGACGCCCTCTAGGCGCACATCGGACGGATCAACGCCGACCAGATGCACGGAGTCCGTGTCGTAGTAGACGACGTGCCCCTCGTAGCGACGCAGGGCCTCGGTCAGGATAGCCCGACCGTAGGCGACGATGAACACTTGATGGAGGAAGAGACTACCCGGCTCGTGCTCCGTATAGCCGACCGTTTCGACGTCGAAGCCGTAGCCATCCCTGTAGACGGCCTGTTCCTTGCGCTTGGCATACCGCATGGCGAGAGAGCCGAAAAACGAGTTCATCTTCTTCTTGTAGAACTCTTTGACAACGCCATCGCTGTTCTTCTTGTCACGATACCAGGCGTCCACGCATTCCTTGTAGAGGCCGGCGACGGAATCGTAGACGATTGCGTACTGCACATCGGCGTCTTCGATTTCAATATGATTGCCGTATGTGTAGTACAGCGTCTCGCTGTATATGTGGCGGTAGTCCACGCTGGTCACCCACTGGGACGCTCCGTCCGGCAGAACGACGTTGGCGATCCACAGACAGTCGTCGGGCAGGTCGGACAGTGTGTCGGCTGAGTAGTCTCGGACGCCGGACCCGGTGGGTAAGGGCATGCACGAGGCGATGGCGGGGTAGAGGGAGGAGACGTCCCAGATGTCGACGCCTTCCACGTCACCCGCGTCGCGGAGAACGCCGCACAGACCGCTGGTGCCGTCTAGTTGACTGTCGAAGTCGGTACCGAACAGGCTCGGATGTTCGCCCATCTCGTCTTTGACGTAATCGGCAAACTCGGCTTGGGCGATCGCCATGGGGGCGAAGGCGTCAATGACGTCCAGACGGGTGCCGTGGAGGGTGCCGCACACCCACTCGGTTTCGTCGTCCAGGCCGACGGGTGGCGTCTGCGGGGGTGCGGAGATATAGTCGCGCAACGACCGCACGGTCGTCTTGTACCGGGCGCCTTTCACGTAGAGCCGAGCGGGGTACTTGAACGCCGTGAAGCCCGGCTTCGTCAGAGTGAGCTCGGCGTTCTCGTCGTCGATGAGGCCCAGTAGGTGTGTGACAGCGGCGATCCGGTAGACGACGGGTTGCCCCTCCCACACCCACACGCGCTTGTAGCGAGCGAGGGCAGGGAGGAGCGTGTCCATACCCGTGTCGGCGTCTACGTCGCCGGTGCAGGATCGGACGAACCAGTCGTCCGTCTCTAGATCGTAGGCGAGGGCTGCGACGTCACTTGGCTCGATTCGCATCCGCTTTAGCGTAGGCATGTACGATAGCCCGAACGGGTTCTGACGCCGTCCCATAGCCCTTCGCACCCCCTTCCAACGTCAGCTGTGAGAAGTCGTGCTTCTTCTCGTACTCATATGCGTCTCTGATCCGCTCCACGATGTTGGAGTGCTTGGCGAGGGAGACGAGCGCCTTCTTGCTGAGACCTTGAAGATCGCGGATGAGGCGCGGGTCCAAAACGGAACTATCGCTGATCATCTTGGTCAACATCCCCATATGCTTCTTATACTGGGCATCCAGGTATCCGGTGGCCAATCGTTTCTTGTCTTCGGCCTTCTCGGCGAAAGTGGACGCCTTTCCGAACCGGAGCGCTTCCCGCTGTAGACGCGACAGCTTCTTCAAGTCACTACGAGAGCGGACGATGTCACCGTAGACCTTCTGAGCGTTTCGGTAAATGCGATCTTCGAAGCCTTTCCGGACGCGGGCGTTATAGTCGGAGACGCGCTCGCCCGTATCGAGGTGCTCGAAGTCGCCAAAGGCCCTGTCTATGTCGCCCTGCAAGCGATCCAGCCGGCGCTGTTGACGGAGGAAGTCGTCGATTCGGTAGGAGGATATGATCTCCTTCTTGGCCGTCAAGTAGTATTGGTTGCCGCGGAGATTGAAGCGCTTGACGCGGTCAATGTACGAGACGAGTTGTTTGTCAGACATGGTGCGTAGCTGTGCGTTGGTGCCGACACGAGGGTCGAACTCGCTGTTCGCGAGTTCGACGCCTCGGTTGCGGTGTGCGCGCATCTTGCCCATCGCTGTCTTGCGCAGACGTGCGGCTTCGGCGAGGAGCTCATGCCGTTTCACGGGAAACCTCTACGGCTCTATACAAGAGGGGCGGATCGAAGGCGATGGTCGTGTGCCCGTGACGTCGAAGCGGTTGCCAGGAAGGGTCCAGTCCGTTGCGTGCTCTGTTGAAGGCGCTGTGAACGCGCCATTCGACGTCGTCGAGGTTAGCCCACGCCCTAGCCTGCTCTGTCTGAAGGAGGCCGCACACCACCCACGACCCATAGCGTAGACGGGTCGTGTGGAGCGTTTCGACATCCGTGGCCTGGACGAACGCAGAGGCACGGCCGTAGATGTCTTCCAGGAAGACGACGTGGGGGGAGTGGTGGAATTCGACGTCCAGCGGGATGAGGCTTAGGTCTCCGTTAAAGCCGAGCACATCACAGGCAGCCTTCGGCAGCCTGTAGAAAACACCGGCTTCGAGCCGCTTGACACGGACGTCACCCACAAACGTTCGGAGCGGCTGCGAGTAGGGGACGAGGCCGTGAGGCGCCGGCGGCGCCCACACAGGGAAGGGGCGGTCGCGGGTGTAGCAGGCGTACAGGTATGATATCATCTCGCCGCCCTCCATCGTGATTATGATGCTGCGCAGGTCTGTTTCGAGCCTGATCATTTTCTAGCTGCCTTCTTAGCTGCGAGTGCACGACGGACGAGGCTGACGAAGTCGGTTCTGTCAGCGCCGAATGCGTTCCGGATGACTCGGGTAGGTGCGATGCCGTATTCCAGTGCGATATCTGCCAGGTCGGATGCGAGTCGTGCCCTGTTCTCGCTGCACTGTTGCGTGTAGTTGTCGGATATGTCGACACGACGCTGCGCATAGAGGCTATGCGCATACAGTGCAGCTTTGACATCAGGGCTAAGGTCGTTGTTCATTTCTATCTTTCCTTTCCTTTACATCAGCCCGTCTCCCGGGCTGTGCTTACA
>ERZ773057.518-NODE-518-length-16045-cov-7.773296_pt1 | contig 16045 bp, 17 predicted proteins | sample MGYA00580629_ERZ773057 | MGnify/ENA primary metagenome ERZ773057 (study PRJEB29015, sample SAMEA2738143) | human oral metagenome | biome: human oral; feature: human-associated habitat; material: saliva | place: China | collected 2163 ...
AGTACGACTGGGCAGTTACAAGCCCATTACCTTTAGGTGATGGGTAGTTGACTTTTTAACTCTCCTATTCAAAAATAACCTTATTCTCTGTGACCAAATCAGAGTTTTTAATATTTTCTGCTGTCACAGAACCTGTTTTTACATGCACCTTCAACTCAGGGCTGCATGACTTTGAAAGACAGAACAAACTGGACAGTTTTGAAACATTTGCAGGAAGGTAAATGTCCTTCAATTTTTCTCCACTGAATACCCAAGCGTCAATCTTTTCCACGGACTCTGGTAACACAACCTTCTCCAACGAAGGCAATGAAAGTATTGAATCTTCACAAAGGACAGCCAATGACTTGCCGAACTCAATGTATTTTAATTTCGGGTTGTTAGACAAGGCAGATTCTCTGACAGATACTAAACTGTCAGGAAGTACGATTGCCTCTACATTAGGTAGTTCGGATAAAGAGTGTGGATTGATCATCTTCACTGGTCTGCCGTTAATCTTGGAAGGTACATGTACCACCCTTGATTCCGAAGTACACCCTGTAATGTTGTAACTGTTAGTGTACTCATTCCATTCGTAGGTGAAATAGTTCTTACTTGTTTCTGGGAAATCTCTGAAATTTCCCTCTGTAATTTCAACCCCAGTTAAATCTGGTTCAGGCTTTTTCTCCTCTGGTTCTTCTTTTGGTTCTATATAGAGTTTCGCACCAGTTTCGGTTGTTCTATATTCACCTTCTCCATCATTCTGTACTCCATCCTTTTTGGAACTGTTTTCTGTTTGTTGTGTTGTAGTGTTTGATTCTGTTTGAGAGCCGTTCTTTTTGGAAGAACATCCAATAGTAAACGCCATTAAGGACGCTAGCCCAATCTTAATTAGTTTGTTCATTTGACAAATCCTTCACGCTTATGATTCTTATCATAGAATCCTGCTAACTTTTCTGCGATTGAAAGCGTCATATTGTCTAATGAATACTTGCTGTTACGATATTTTGACAAAGAGGAAATTTGGATTCCCGTCTCCTTTGCAATCTCGTAAGAGCTAATTCCGCTCTCTAATACTTTTAATACCTTTTCTCTGATCTTTTCCATTGTTGTTTTTGTTTCCTTTCTTTTTTTAGTTTGTTCCAGTTGAGCCAAAGCCGCCACGGTCTTGGTTACCTAGGTGTTCGACTTCAACAAGATGAATATCTGGCTGATTCTTCATAATTCTGAATTGACAGATGCGATCGCCCTTCTTAATTGAGGTTCCTTCTTTACGAAGGCATAATACAGGCATCCGCCAAATATCACCATCGCCACAATAACTGCAATCAATTACGCCCATACTATTCGTCTGGATGATTCCCCATTTCTTAAATGTGGATGATCGAGGAACCATGTGTGCCTCATACCCCTCTGGCAACTGGATAGATACCCCAAGGCTAATTAGTGCATATTCCATAAATTCCAGTGTCACATCTTCTGCCGCACGCAGATCAAGCCAGTCTCCGCCCTTGATTTCTGCAATGTGTTCGACATCATCGTGATACTTTACTAAAATTGTTACTTCTTTATTTTCCATTTTTATCCTTCCTTTTTATTTTCTAGTGTAATTGCTATTTTCATACGTTTAAATCCTATTTCTTTGTCGATATCTTCTTCTACAATGTATTCCGTGCTTTTAACTTCTTTTTGTAGCAGTTCTGCGTCGTCTGCTTCTAGCTCTTTTCTTATTTCTACTTCATTGAACCCCCTATGTGTGTAGAGTGGTAACAATGGTTGAAAAACTCCTCTTGTATTATTGTAGTTTACATCTTCTGGCATTGCCTTTCGGTCTATCACAACAAAGAGTTTGTTTTGTTTTACGCAGTTGATATTTTTAATCTTTTTTAGAAATTTTCCAATTTCTTCTAATTCCTTTTCCAATATCATAATTTCTCTCTCTTCCTACATATATTATATTCTAAGAAGAAAACAAAAGCAAGTAGTTTGGAAAATAAAAAAAGGCTGCACATAGCAACCTTTTCTTTTTACTCTTCGTCAAATACTTCTTCCCATGACAGGAAGCCACCTTCTTTACATCTTTCTGTTTCGACCCACCATAATCTTTCATATCGAGCGTAGTCGTCATCCAATTGTGAACGATACAAACGTTTTCCGTTTTTCTTCTTGATAAATTTCATAAGTGGATTTTCGTCTGTAAAAGAGAAACTTCCATCGTCATAAACGTTATCAAGAATGTCTTCTTCGCATTCGTTAATGTCTGTGAACTTTGCGTTGTATACTTTACCATCCAGATACTCCTGGAATACAGATAGATCTTCATCCACCAAATCGACAAACTCGTTTTCATCCATCTTTTCTGTAGTAAATGCAAAGCCAAGAACCTTTGTTTCAGGTTTTCCTGTTGACTTCATCACCCGCAACTTTCCTGAGAACATCGCAAAAGAAACCATTTGTAAATTTTCTGCGTCTTTTGGCAGTTCACGACCCATCATTTCGAAGTGATCTGAGATAAAAACAATGTCATTGTCTTCTCTACAGTGTAGTGGACAGAATTCAACGAAATTAGCGATTGGGTTGGTTGGGCATTCTTCCTTTTTGATGATTAGGACTTGCCCTTCTTGATTAACATAAATCTTTTCCATGTCTATTACCCCTTGTAGTATCTCTTGTTTTGTTCCATTGTTTCCTCAAAACTTAGATACTGGTCTTTTCTTTTGATATCACTTTCAATTGCGATTGCCCATTTGTTGGATGTGCATCCGAGTTGTCCAAAAATATCGCTTTGTAACTCGTAGTATTGTACTCGATCTTTGCCTCTTGGCAGTGTCTTCATGAGATCGTAGTAACCGCTGGCATTGTAAATATCTCCCATGGATTCTTCATACCCATCTGGGAACTCTACAGTTGCTGCAAATACAGAACCATTGCAATAGTCTGTGAACATATCGAGTTGTCCGTTTACCAATTTGTAGAATGCTTCCTTATCTTCTACAACAAGAGAATCATCCGACTTCTTGAGATACGCAAATCCTACAAACACTCCGTTAACAGCTGTTGAAAACATCACTGAGCTGTGTTCGAAAATAAAGATTGGAGCTGCCCAATACTCGCTTTCGGAATTGATTCTGTCGAAAAATCTTATGATCCCTGAAAAGCTCTTTTGGTCCTCGTACTTCTCGATAATGCTGTCATATCCGTCAAGATCTTTTTCATATTTCTCTTGTTCTTCTTCTGAAGTTTGAAGATTAGGATACAATAACTCGTCTAAGCCAGAGTATTTCTGGTCTTCCGTCATTGTATAACTGCAGCATGATGCAAATCGAATTGGAAGGCAATATTCTTCCAGTGGGTTAGTGGCGGATTGGTCGCACACAACCTCTAAAAATTCATTGTTTTTGTTGATGTAAGTTGTCATTTTAATTTTCCTCCTTAGCCTACTGGCTTTTATTTTTACCTTATTTAATAATGTTCTCCATGATCATCAAATAAAGTCATATTTATTATGCGATACGGGAGAAAACAAAAAAACCACCTATATGGTGGTAAAAGAGAGTGTTTGGAGATTTTAACCAAACTTATTTGTCATTGGCAACTAAATTAATATTCGCCATGACATCAGAGTGAACTGCTTAGTAACTAATTACCGAGCTTCCTGCTTCAACTACCACTGCATCTAGCCTACATGGTTAATGTAGGTTGGATGTCTTACACGATATCCACAGGCGTTAAGTTTGGGCTGTTCCATCCCTACTTGATGCCTTTTTATTAGGCATGCCTTTGACAACTCTAAACTACATAGCACAGAGGGCTTCCCCTTACTTACAACGCTACTACGGATTGAGCCATACAGAATAATAACCTGAGCCTGAAGATGTACGGTCTTCGACTTTTATTACCAATCCCCGAAGGGATCCAAGCTGTAACAGGATTGATACCTGCCATGTTCACTAACCATTCAGTCAAAAATAGTTTTTTCGCATTCTACTTGTGCGGATCTTTCCAGTTTTAGAACTGAACACGCTTTAGCTACTTACACCAACTTTCTGACGATTTATTTCGTATATATTTCTACATACGTTTTCTTGTGTTCTGCCACCTTGATTCGAATTTCCTACTGACTACATGGTTTTCGACGCCACTAGGTTTTAGGATTCTATGGTAATGCTATTCACATTACCTTTCAATTACGATTGGCACGTCTTTGTTGTGCTGTATCCTCATAGTATGTAGCACTAGATCCTTGATACTCCAACCTCTGTTTCGAGCGAAGAAGCTGTCCATACACTTCAATATATAGTATAGCCAACGATTGATTTGAAGTATCCTTCAAACTGAGCCGCATCATTCAGACCTATCCCAGAGCCATGGTCTTGGCTTTCGATTTCTCACACTGGGTTCAGTGCTGTGTAGTTTAAAGTTGTCAAAGAACATTAGCAATTGGTGACGATATGATAAAGTAAATCGCTGGATATCGTCCCAAATTTCCGTCCACATCATGTGGTATCGGTGCTACATGTATTATATTAACATGATGTTATTTCATTGTCAACATATTTTTGTATTTTTTTGTTTATTTTTTACTTTAGTGTAAAATTGCTATTGTGTGGCTTTTTTTGAAATGGATCCGCATCCTTCAAATTGAGCAACATCGTTCAAATCTATCCCAGAGCCATGGTCTTGGCTTTCGATTTCTTATACTGGGTTCAGTGCTACATGAACTACCCCACCTGACATATTGTTCAGATGCGGCATCCCATTGACAGACTTTGCTATCTAAGGGATTTTAATTTGTGTGGCTTAGTAACTACGCATCTTTTACAAGACTCTCATTACGGTTTCACAATGGTCGGCTCACACGACCTCTACCACTTTTACATGGTTACTTACAATTTAAAGTCTTAAATCTAACAATTGCAGGATATAATAGTCTTGCAATTTTTATGTTACTTACATCATATCCAGCTTTTCTTAGAATGTTGGCAGCTCCGTTAATATCTGCATTCATCAATGTGCCATCTTTTGATTTATATAATCCACGATGGATTCTTCTTCCAGAAAAGTGGTACTTTGCATCTAGTTCTTCTTTGCTGTATGTAGGAATAAAGTCTAAGTCAAGAAAACTTGCCTTGCTTGTATAAGATTCCTCTTGTCGAATCACAGTGATGCCATATTCATTGGATTTTGACTCGATCATGGATTTTAACATCTCAAACGGAATACTTACAAAGTTCTGATTACTGCATTTGCCCATATTGGTTTCCTGTTTCCAAAATTTGTTAGAACCAAGTACAAGATAACCTACTTTATGAGATTTACACCATTCCATGAGTCGTCTGCTCATCTTATGGAAACAATCTCTGATATAGTTTGTTCGATATGCAGAAAGTTGATCCAGCTTCTTTGACCATACACGAGCAATTGTTGTACTACCTTTACTCATGACGCTGATTCGCCAAGCTTTTTGCTTGTTGAAGTGTTGGTTAATACTTTTAATGTATTCACCTTTAAAGATGATGCTATCACCAGTGTCTGTTACAACTGCCATGGTATTATCTACACCAAAATCAACTGCCGCAGAATGTGATCCAGCTTTTACAACTGGATCCTTAACTTTATACACAAGCAAAATATCGTAACCACCTGATATAGGACAAACTTTTACTTCCTTTAGTCTTGCGTTACACCTTTTACGTATTTTGAGTCTTTGCTTTGTCTTAGGTAGTTTTAGCTCATCATCGTAAATAATCGCATCCTGATTGGTTAAAGTAAGAGTAGTAATATCGCCTTTGCGATACTTAGGCATACGTGGCTTTCCAGTAAACAAAGTAGGATTCTGCTTATACTTTCTTAACGCAGATAACCAATTTTGAAAGTCAGAACATGCATGCTTTACAGTTGCCTGAGCGGATTGCATAGGCAGATCTGCAAAGAAATCTGGATTCTGTGTGACTCTCATCAATTTTTGTAATACTTCATACCTAAGAACATAATAAGCCTTTTGACCTTTAAGAAGTGCTAATTCATCAAGAACTTCTTTTTCATTAGATGTCAAACTTGTCTTACCATGTGCTGTAAAAGCGTTGCGGATCCTGAATAACGAAGCGTTATAAAGATTCTTTGCCTTATGGGCGAGTTCATCAAAATATGGAAACATTTCATGTTGCGTATTTACATAGATTCTGTCTGTTCTGTACACTGGTTGTATTTACCTCCTTTCTATCAGTTATTATAGCATATAACAGTATGCTATAGTACAAATACTGTAAAAATCGTACAAAAATACATCAAAGAGCAGTGACGGGGAAATCCACCACCGACCTATGCCATGTCGGCGTGCTCCTCTAAAAGTTAATAGACTTTTCTAACTATATATAAGCTTACTTTCATCTCGGATACAAGTAACCGAGGATTCCTGTTCCATCACTTAAAAATTATTTCAAATATTTTCTCTGGTGCTTGAATTCCGATATTGGCGTGAAGTTAGATGCCACGTCTCTCGCCTTGTACTCTTTTCTTGCTTTCCCTTCCAGTTGAGCTTCTTTCTGTGTCAAGGACCTATCTAGGTGGTCCACCAATTCTGATAACCTAAATCCCTGTCTTTCTAATATATTCTTCTGTAATTCTTCTAAATATGGATGCAATTCTGCTGGGCACGTTTCTTTAATAATCTCGATTTCCCTACATACGCCCATTTTGCTGAAGTATTCTCTCATTTAATTTCCTTCCTTTTTCATATTCCTTAAAGCGAGTATGCATTCTTGACAATCTCACAAATCTCGTCAAACTGATCTGCTACTGCGAGTGCCTCTGTAATACTTTCCTTTGTAATTTCTTCGTAACGATTGTTTAACAGTTTTACGGTGCGACCTTTGTAGACAATATCTACATATACAGTAGACCAATAGTTATTTAGGTTAATACTGATTATTAAATCATCATTAGGTTTAAATTCGAAGTTTCTAGGATAATCAATTGTAAACCCGTTTTCTTTTGAGAATCTTATTGATGCAGCATTTTTAAATTGCACACTAATCATAGGAGACAACAATTCTAAAAGTTTGTAAATATTTACATTTTTGATTGCGAGTCTATATCTACCAAGGTTGCCACCGCCATATAATTGTACTAATCTTTTTTCATATAGATTTTCGCCCATATTGTTGATCTTGTGCTTGCTTGGTAAATTAGACAATCTTTTAACATCGTACTTAACCTTAAATGTATAAAGCTTCTTTGTTGTCGGATTAAATGCATGTATCACTGTTTCGTACACACCTTCTCCAGCACTCTTGTATACTCTGGATGTCTTGTTAATCGCATCTAATGTGTCGATAAGTAATTTTCCTGTGAAACTGTTATATTTAACAAGATCTTTTCTCAGTTGAGATATAACCTCATTCTTTGTGCCACAAAAGTTACCATATACTTCGCTACACAAATGATTGGTATCTGCTATTACATTTGTATTTTTGATAATTAGTTGAATATTACAGTTCTTGCTTAATTTCTTCATTTTTATTTTCTCCTTTAATATACCTTTATTATATGCTATAAAGAAACTAATGTCAAATAAAAAAGTCAGTTGTGAACTGACTTGTGTTGCAAATCTCTGTTAGACTTTGTAACGGTACCGTGAACTACCCCACCTGATACAATGTTCAGATGTGGCATCCCTTAGATGTACTCTTATACTGTAATACTATCTAAAGGATTTTAATTTATGTGGCTTAGTAGCTACGCATCTTTCACAAGACTATCACTACGGTTTCACAATGGTCGGCTCACACGACCTCTACCGCTTTTACACGGTTACTTGTAATTCTTTGCGTTATTCTGTGGCTTGAACTGACTTCTAATATACTTAGTATGTCCAATATGATAAGTATACATTAACACTTGTGGTGTCGAGACACGTATACATGGCAATAGGTCCTGCTGGATTACTAGAGTAGTATTCTCCGTTAGATTTCGTAACAGTGCCATAGTTGTGTGCATTCCAGTCTTCTGAAACTTTGTATAGTGTAACTACGGATCCATCTGGCTTATACCATGTTGCCGTTGAGGCGTATTCGATTGCTGTAAAACCGAGATTCCAGTGGGCTCCGAAGATCGTTGGGTATCCTTCACCCACCCAACAATCACCTCTATCTACGATATCCTGAAAACCTCTGCTTTCAAGTACCCATGAGGTTCCACCGACATATAGTCTGCCATAATTACCCATTGTCATTGCTGGCGGGTTATAATCATACGACGGAGCGGTGTATGTTGAATAGTTGTTTTGATAGCTATAGTTATTGTTAGTGCCGTAGCTTTGTGCTGCTAGAGCAGCCTGACGAGCTGCTTCTTCGGCTTCTGCCTGCTCTTGAGCAATACGTTCTTGCTCGATACGCTCTTCTCCTGCCTTAACATCGGCTTCGAGATCCTTGCAGGCGTTTTTCATTTCCGTACTATTGTTTAATGAAACAATAGTCGGTACATCTGTAATAAAGCTTGTTGTGTTTGATGCTGCTTTGATTGCGTCTAAACGCATATTTGGGTTAAAAAACAGTAGAATGGAAACTAATAATTTTGCAAACATATCCTCAAATTACTTTGCAAATAAATATGTTGTATTTCCTTCTACAAGGCTCAGTGTTTCTCCTTCAACCTTGAATTTTAGTCTTCCTGTCTCATCTTCCCATGTGTCATCTTTTTCATTGTAGCGATATCCAGTAGTTCCTTTATCTGCACCATCTACAGTCATTGATACTTCCTTCTCCGTGAATGTAAAGCCTAGTAAGTTTTTCTTGTACGCTTCTTCTTGGAGAATTGTCTTTAATTCGTCCAGAGTGTATGCCTTGTCATTCACCTTAACAGAGCTTAACTTCCATTCTCCGATCAATACTTTCTTCTGTTGATCTTGGGCGTTTTCCTCTTTCTTCTCTTCAGACTTTTCTTCAGTCTTTTCGTCCTTCTTTTCTGCTACATCCTCTTTCTTTTCTTTGTCCGCTGATTCGGTTGTAGTCTTTTCTAAGCTGGTATCAGTTTTCTTCTGCACATCTTCTTTTGTAGAAGGCTGTGCTGAAGTTTGGTTTGTTGCACTACACCCAGCTAGCATAGTAGCAACCATAGTTCCTAAGAGTAATTTCTTTAAATTCATTTTATCTTTTTCTCCTCTTTCATAGATATATTATGTTATTTTTTACAGAAAATGGTATAAAAAAATCCCCGATTTTTACATTTTTTACAGGGAATTTTCTTTAGATGTCTTTTTTAACATCAATATGCCTAATATAAACACAATCATACTTCCGAAGAAATATGCGTGCATGCTTGAACTGACGCCTGTTCCAATCTCATTCTTTTTGCTTGGAACGTTATTTTGTGGCTCTGATGGATTTTCTTTATCCTTCTTAAACTCAACCTTTGTATACTTCTGAGCGTCATCATTTTTTGATAAAACAGCTTCTGCAACCATTTCTCCAGAATCATTATTTAGAACCATTACCTGTAAGTGATATTTGTTTTCAACATCATCCTTACGATAGATATCGTATTCATAATTTCCTAGTTGGGTATAAGATAGCTCGACTTCATCTTCGATTTCCAGATTCAATCCTTCGCCTTCCAAGACCACATCGTTGTAATCAGATTCAACAGGAATTTTAACAGTTACCTTCTGTTCATCTGCTAACACTGGAATAGCAACTGAAAATAGAATTCCGAGTGTGATCAAGACCTTGCTTAGTAAGTTTTTTATCATTTTCTAACCTCTTCTTTATATTGTTCCTTCGTTATTTCTTGCATTTTCCCTAATAGCACACATCTATACAACGTGTTAGGTGTTTTACAAGTTGTTAATGCAATCAATTTATCTTCTTCCGTATATCCTCTTACCTGGTTTTTTGTGTCCAGGGAGAATATTGTTTCGTCAGTTGCTTCTGTAGTGTCATACTTTGTAAACTCTATCTTATAAATATGTTCTTTACTTAATATGTATCCAGTTTTATGTTTATCAAAGTATTCTTTATCCTCGTACTTATCCAGAGCCCCGAACATATAGCCACGCTCCATATGGTGTCCATAGAGAATGTTGTAGCTATCTGAGAAATCTTTCTTATTTTTAAAATCCAAGAAGATTGAGCCTGCAAGAGAGTATTTTCCGTTGTAATCCTTGTTAATGTATTCGAGGTTATCTTCGCCTTGCATGATTGGATAGTTCATATTTGTATCTGGCACATACAACCAAGCAGTAGCAAGTGGGGTATCGTCAAAAGTAATTTCTTTTTCTGTTACCGTTGGACGGTATCCCACTTTTTGTTGTGCCTCTACTTGATGATAGATGTTGTAGTTATCCAACATAGAGTATCCACCAATAAGCATACATACGATACAAACGAGAAGAATAGCATTATCATAGGCATTATTTAGGTGTCTAAATATCTTATTGATGGATTTTCTCATAGTTATTCTGCTGCTTCTTCTCTCTTCTTCTTAATGATCATAAATGCTACTACGCCACCAGCTAGAACTGTGGCTACAGCAGCCTTATTGTTGATCAAGATACCTGTAGGGATAACGCCTGACTTATCATTTGTATAACCAGTCTTAATCTTGTCTGAAGTACCTAATGTACCAGCTGTTTCACCTTCTGCTACACCAGCAATCTTCGCTGTTGATTTGTAGCCGTCGGCATCTTCAGTAACAGTATATTCAGCACCGTTAATTAAGGATACCATCTTAACAGATTCGCCATCTGCTAGCTTAAATGTAGCTGTACCGTTACCATCACCGTCTGTAACAAGTGTTGTATCACCTAATGTATATGTGAAATTAGGGATAGCCTTCTTGATTTCAAGTGTGAATGTGAATTTTTTGCTCTTATCACCTTGGTTTCCTGTAACCTTCTTCATGATTGTGATTTCATCATCTGCTGATAGCTTACCAGAGAATCCATCTACCTTGTCATCAAGAGCATATTGTCCATCACCAGCTGCTGCTAATGCTGGGGCGTCTGTGCCTGTGTGTAGTAATGTTGCTGCAACCTTTAATGTGCCACCGTCATCTACTACATATACGTCTAATGTGCGTGTATTACCACTATCTACGACAGCGACGTTATCCTTTCCGCCTACTGTGTAACCGCCAGTGATAGTGTAGCGATAAATGCCTGGTTCTGTATAAGTGCATGAACTGAGGTCGATTGTTCCTTCTGTGCCTTGAGTTAAGTCTACGTTAGCGATTGTAGGTGTTCCTACGCCAGCCTTAATACCTTGTGTTGTTGCTGTTGCTGCAACTGCAGTGCCTGGAGCTACTGTAGCCTTAAACACCTTTGCTCCTGCTGTACCACCTTCTGTTGTTAATGTTGTGTTGAATGTTACATCTCCACCTGTAATTGGTGTGTAAGATGCAGCAAACGCTGTTGCCGTTGTAGCTCCAATTGCTAGAGCTGAAGCTGCTACGCTTCCAAGTAATTTCTTAATTTTCATTTTCTTCTCCTGTTGCTTACTTTTTATGCGTGGAAGTTAAGCTTAGAAACCACGTCTTCGTGTGATGAAGAAAACTTTTCCGTCGATATCGCTTTCTTTGATCGTTCCAAATTCTCTGCTATCACTTGTGTCTTCTCTGTAATCATTCAGAACGAAGAGTTCTCCTTCTGGAACCTTGATTGGATACTCTTTTTCACCTTTACTGGTGAGTGAATTTGTGCTTTCGGCAGGTTGCATTCCGTTTACCGTCAGTATTCCTTCTTTTGAAATGTCCACCTCTTGTCCAGATTTTGCGATCACTCGATAGAGTCTGTTTTTGTATATTACTACATCGCTTAATTGGATATCTTTATCATACTTTTCTACCACAACTAGGTCCCCGTCTTTAATGGACGGGAACATGTTGTTGTCGTAATAGATTGTGGCTGTTACCACAAATTTATTTAAAAGTACCAGTGCGATGCATGTAATCAAAATTCGTTGGACGAATCCCCATATTTGCCTGTTTTTTCTCTCTTTTTTTACCATTTATTCTTCTTCCATCTTTTTCTTCTTCTTGATTAGCAAGAATATGATGCCACCAATTACAATCAGTGCAAATCCAATTTGTGATAGTTCAACATTTGTTGGTACTACCACTCCCTTAGTATTTACAAACTTGATTTCAGTGGAAGCAGCCTCTTCAGCAATTTCGGCGGTAATTTCTTTTCCTTCTTGCTTACTATCTTGCTTGCCGATCACTTCTGCAGTTGTTGCATAATCATTTTCATCTTCCACAACATTAGATTCCTTGATCCATGTTCCTTGAGCAAATCCTGATAATGTAACCTTTTCACCATCTGCAAGCTTGAAGTTATAGTATCCTTCAGCATCTGCTGTTAATTCACTATGATTTCCAGCTGCATCAATCAGCGTTAGGCTACCAGTATATGGATTATCGTTATTATCCGTTAATTTAGCCTTGAAGTTGAATTTATCGTTCTTGTTTCCTGCATTTCCTCTTACATCTTTCGATACACTAATAACTTGTGCTTTTTCGTTATTACATGTCATATAAATGTAATCTTCTTGCTTAGGATTCATCCATTCTGTCGAATAAGCAATTCCGACTTCTCTATTTTCAGTCACTTCACCTGTCATATCATTGTTCCAGTTTGGAATGTAGCCGTCAGATTCTTCCTCTGTGACCATGATGTCAGCGTATTTTGGAATACCTGCAACTTCTACGTTTTCACCATTCTTTAGAGTAAATGAGAATGCAGTGACATCTCCTTGATACTTAACCGTCTTTCTTGTTTGCTCTCCATCTTCATTCGTATGAATGAGTGTTACAACATCTTGCGAACGTAAGCCTCGAATACTTCCTGTGAACTGGAAATCTTCGCTAGAGGATGAATTTGCAAGGTTCTTTGCGTATGTCGCTGAGTATACATCTGAAATATCATTTGTTAATACGGCTCTATTTGTCTTGCCTGTTTTTGCTGTATAAACCTTTGAAGTGAAATCTTGGTTTGTTTTTCCGCCTTCATTGTTGATGAGGTTATCATCTTCGAAGATCTTGATTGATGGCGTACAAACAATCTTGTATCCGTCCACCAGGGACTTAACATCTGTTTCTTTTACCTTGTATTTAACCTGATCAACACCTTCAAAGACAAACTTTACTGCAATTGTTTTTGAAACGTTTGTTGATACAGAAGCTAGCCCATTTTCGTCAGATGTGAAAGTTTCTTCGTATTGGGTTGCCTGGTTTACATATTTGTATGTTGTATTAGGTGTTAATCCACTAAATTCTACAGTGATATTGAAGTATGTATCTTCATGTGTTCCAGTGTACGTTTCTGGCAAATGCTTTTCAACTACAATCTCTGTTGTGTTTGCCGTTGTTGGTGGAACATCCTTTTTATTTGTGAATACAGCTTCTTTATCAGTATCTAATACTCCTGATATGTTTTCTGAGCTTACTTGTGCCCAACCAGTTTGTGGCTGCTCTTGGATTGTGTAATTTACGTTTGCTGGCAATTCAATTTCCGTTGATGAGTTTCCATTGACTCTTACAACTGCTTCGCCATTATTGAAGATTACGTTGTTAAACTTTTGAACACCAGAAATACCTTCACCTGTTAACTTGATGTTGAAGGCAAATGATGTTCCATCTTCGATATCAACGTTCTTTGTAATTTTTAACTTTCTTGTCGTTGTAACGACATTGTTGTACTCGTTTATAACTGTTGTCTCAAACTTGCCTGTCTTATCGTCATAATTTATGATTGAAACCTTTTTACCATTGATTTCTTTTGTTGCATCTACACGTCTGTAGTTTGGATTGTCATCTTCAACCAAATAGTGTTCTTGCGTCTTATCAATAATTGGCATGACATATGTCATTGAGCCATCTGAATTCTTGATCCACTTGCTATCATCTGTTTCATAATAGCGTCCACCATTTGCGGTTAAGTCGAAGCCCTTTGCTTTGGTTTCTCTCACCCAATAGCCTGCGATATTATTCATATCTGTGGGTTTTGTAGCATACTTTTCTTCAGCTACTGGTGAGCCATTTGTATTGTATTTCAGGATCCATCTTCCAGTATATTTGTCTGATTCTTGGAAAAGATTGAACTCTGATGTTAATCCATAACCGATATCATTGAATACAGTATTTTCTGATGTCTTAACAATTTGGAGTCCCTTTTTTCTTACGACTACATTGTTACTTTCAAGGAAATTTGGATCTGAATAATTTGAGAAGTCGAAGCTTGTTTGGGCTCCAAGACCATAAATGTAATCTACAACCATATTAGCTAGGTATGGCTTCTTTCCGTTTACATCCACGTGATTTGGTTGTGGCATTTTGGATGTATCCATATTTGCATATAAAGAGAATGCTCCAGAGAATCTTCCTGTAAATTGTGAGAAGTCAAATTTAGCACCAAGGATTTCAGCGTTTTGCATGAACCGTAACGAGTAAACTTATATAAGCTTACAAGATTGATTATAGAGATATATAAATCATTGATTTATACTAGAATTATTTCAAATTCTATACGGTATCTCTTTTTAAATAACAATAATATTATTCGTTTCGACTATTGCCACACAACAATAATATTACTGTTATGTTTGTTGTTTTTAAACTTCCCATATAGTGATGTATGCTCTGTATCTAGTTAGAACATCCATTTGTACAGGAATTAACATCTATATTTTATACAACATCCTTAATATTCATTCCTCTTCTAGCAATCACAAATGCTGCTCCTGTGTGAATATTAAGTTTCATTTTATCGCAAAACTTATTTTTTGCGATCCAGCTGGTCCAAGCTGGATTTACCTTGATCAATCCTACATTTCTTTTGTTACATATTTGTTCAGTTTTATCTAAAAACGTTTTATAAGCTAAGCTGTGTATCATTTTGTTATACTTCCGTCCCTCTTTAGACTCACCTTTTATAGCTTTGGATTTTGTCTTTAAGAAGTTTAGATCTTCTACTACGATATCTTTTCCAGTATTGATTGCCAACTCCATCAGTTTGTTTATGATTAACAACAAGTCATTTTCGGTTTTATTCCCGCTCCCAAATCGATATGTCATTTTATCTGTGTTAACTAAATGACCATATTTATTTGTCTGAGAAATGGCTACAAACCCTTTGTTGAAATCGACTCCAATTACTCCTTGAGTGTTGTCTGTTAAACTCAAGTTGCAGTTGTTGATTTCAAATGTACATTGCAAATAATACTTATTGTTTCTTTGTATGATTCGATATGTTAGTGGAGAACTTTGGAATCTTAGTATTTCTTTTAATAATTTTTTATGATTATTGAAGAAACACTTTCCGTAAATATAACGTTCTTCTCCTTTTGCGTCTTTGTATTTAAAATCTTTTCTGACTTTCATAACAAACTGGTTTATTTTAGGTACATACTTCAATTGGAAAGTCTGGTTGCAGCTAGTTTCTTCTTTACTGCCTAGAAAAATCATCTGGTTGTCTCGTTTATTTAGAAATCCTTCTAAACTTTGTTTGAGCAATTTTTTAGTTCCAAATGTTGTTTTAAACTTATTGGTTTCGAGCTGATGATTTAAAGATCTGATTTTATTAACCAATTTGTCTTTTCTTATTTTTAAGAAAGCGACTTTAGTTTTAAGATTTCTATATTTTGTTAGATCTTTGATATCATTTTCTCTAGCCTTTGACTTTAAATCCAACAACATTGGAGTCAATTTTTCTAGTTTTTTAGATATTCTTTCCAACTTATACTGGTTTTGCTTAACTTCTATTTTCTTTAACTCTTTTATGGAGTTAATTTTCCCCTGAACCGTTTTTATAATGGAATTAGCAGTTCTTCTGCTAACATTATATTTACTCTGTAATTCAGTGTTTAATAGGTTTATTTTTAATTTAGGATCGTTTCTGATTATATAGTAAACTTTTCTCAAGATATAGTTATATTGTTCTTTGATCTCATCAAAATACGCAATTACATCTTCATTGTTTTTAGTATATAATCTAGTTTCTATTGTATATTTCAATATATCCGTATCCTTTCTACAGATATATTATAACATAGAATAACAAATCAATCTTGTATTCATA
>ERZ773057.519-NODE-519-length-16034-cov-5.955316_pt1 | contig 16034 bp, 13 predicted proteins | sample MGYA00580629_ERZ773057 | MGnify/ENA primary metagenome ERZ773057 (study PRJEB29015, sample SAMEA2738143) | human oral metagenome | biome: human oral; feature: human-associated habitat; material: saliva | place: China | collected 2163 ...
CCACGGCAATATTCACATCCCCTTGTTTCTCTAAAGTTTTGCGATCCTGGTTTCCCTTTGCCTCCATCCTTGCGATGTCGCCTTTCGCTCTCGTTTCTTCAAGGGTGACGCCCCATCCGCCTTGCTTGTCCATGGCTGCCATATTAAAGCCGTGCTGCTGCTCGTTTGCTTTCATGCCGCGATCCAGTGCGTTGTTGCTTGCATCCTCACCGCGGTAGTACTTGTACTCGCTCAGCGGCGAGGCGAAGTTCGTCATCGCGAACATTGCGTCTTTCGGGTTTTCGTCATAAATCTGATTCAGCAGCATCGCGCCGTCCTGGGTAATGGCGTTTCGCCCGTCGATCCCGTAGTTGTAGAATGCCGTCTTCAGGTCAGCCAGACGCTGTGCTTGGTACTTTGCCGCCTGATCCCCGGCAAATGTATTCGCCTGCAGCGGCGACATGCCAACCTTTAGCCCGCGGTCATACATCCTATGGTAATACTCCCCGGAACTCATGCCGCCCGCAACCAACTTTGCATACATATCTTCGTCGTAGAGGTTTAACATCGCCTGTTTTTGTGCCGGCGTCTTATCCGCGCCAAAGCTCTTTTCTAGATCAATGCCATGTTCCGCTGCCTGCTTGCGGATGATGTCCGCCGCTTGGTGCGCGTTTTCCATGCCGGCGGTATTCCCCGCCTTTTGTGCAGCCATGTATTCGTCTGTCGCCCCCAGGAGCCCCTTTGCGTAGCGGTGTTCCAGCGTCTGCCGCGCAATCTCCCCCTGCGTCGGCAGCTGCCCCAAAAGTCCGTTCTGCAAGACCTGCTGCCCCGCCTGTGCATACTGGTTGACCACCTGCTTTTCAGCGGCGTCCTGCTTTGCCGCGGCGTGTTCTGCTGCCGCCTGCTGCGCCCCTGCCTGAAAGGCCTGTGTCGCCGTGTCCGTCTCCTCCGGCTCCGCGGGCGTCACCACAATCCCCGCCGATGGGGAGAAGAACGCCCGCCCGTCCCAGTTGATCCTTGTCATGTCCGTCATGCTGCTCCCCCTCTCAATACCGGAAGACAAACGGGTTTTTGTCCTCATCCTTTAAGCCAAACGCCGGCGCACTATTGCCGCCCGACAGCCAAGACGCCAGCGCGTCCGTATCCATCGTCAGCCTGACGGGGCTGTTCGGGCTCAGCGCCGCCGCCATCGCCGCCAATTGGCTGGCCCCCGGGGCATTTGCCGCTGTATTTGCCGCTGTCGCATCCGCATTCGCTGTCGCCGTATCCGTTGCCGCTGTATCCGTGGTATTCGCTGCCGCGGCTGGCGGAACGCTCAGATTCGGATTCACCCCAAACGACCACACCGACGCCGGACTTGCCGCAAGCAAACTATCGCGTACCTTCCCCAGCGGCATACCGGCAATCGCGCCCTGCACCTGTCTTGCCGCGAGAGCATCCCAGGCGTCGCCCGCGCTCTCTGTCGGGGTATAACCGCCCATCACCGCGCTGTTCATGAAGTCTTGAAAGGCAGGATTCCCCGACTTTGCCACCGCATCGCGGAGGCGGTTTTCAGAAACCCGCTCCATCGCGCCCTTATAGCCGAGGAGCCCGCGCGTCGGTACGTAGCCATTTGCTGCCGCCCTGGTGCCTCCGGCGTCCTCGCCGTCTGTGCCCAGCGCGTCGCCTGTCTGCTTCTTTGTCGGTGTCATCTGCTTTTGGCGGCGCTCCCACAAATGCCGATCCCATAACTCGCGCAGGAGCTTGCCGAGGGCAAAGCCGAGCATCGTCTTAGCTGACGCCCCCTGCCCGAGTGCCATGAGCCCCAACATCTGCGTCCAGTCCGTCTCTTGCTTTTTCTTTGGGTTTAACTTCTCATCCATCTTTCCTTTTTCGTCTACATACGAGCTCATCTCTGCCTCCCATCTATACACCGAAGAAATGCATCGCTAATTTCAAAAGCATCTGCTGGCGCTGGGCTTCCTCCGCCTGTGCCTGCTGCATCGCCTGCATCCCTGCACTCTGCGCCGCCTGCGTCTGCTGCGTCCTCCTGCCCTGCAGGGCGTTATTTGCCGCCTCCATCTGCGCTGCGTCCTGCTGTGCGCCCTGCTGCATCGCCTGCGCCTGCTGCGCGTTATCCGCCGCGATGTTTTGCAGGGCTGCCTGTGCATTCATGTTTGTGCCGCCCAAAAGCCCCGGCTGCATCGAAAGCGGCTGTGCCGTCAAATCCTCCGCCGGTATCGACACGCCTGTCCCCTGCGCGATGTCCCGCTGCGCCCCCTGCTGCGCGATCTGCTGCAGGAGATCCTCCTGCTGACTGCTGTCCCACATCGTCATTCCCCCTTACAGAAGACCGCCCAGGAGCCCCGAGAGCAGCCCGCCGCCGCCACCGGTACGCTGCGTGTTCGTGGACTGCGTCGTCCCCTTGCCCGCCGCTGCCGCCAAAGCGCCCGTCGTCGCCCCGTTGAGCCCAAGGGACGCGTTCCAGAGATTCAGTGCCGGGTGCTGCGCCGCCTCCTGTGCAGCCGCTGCCGTCGTGATGCCCTGCGCGGCGGAATGGATGATATTGTTCTGAATAGCTGCGTTCGCCGCGCTGTTGGTCAATCCGTTGTTGAGCGCGTTCTGCGTCAGCGTCGCCTGATTGTTCAGCGCGTGATTCGTATTCGCCAGATTTGCCGCCGTCAGCGCTGCATTCTGCCCAATCGCATAATTCCGGTTGGCCAAATTTGCCGCCGTCAATGCCGCCTGCTGTCCGAGCATATTGTTTGTATTGGCCAGCTTCGTCCCGGCAATCCCCTCCTGCGCCCGAAGAGCGTTGTATGTGTTCGTGTTCTGCTGGTTGGCAAGGTTTGCCACCGTGTTGATGTTGTTGCTATACTGCTCCGCCACCGTATTTGCCGCATTGGCTGTAATGTCGTTTAGGGCTTCGTTCGTCACCGAGCCATTGAGCACCCCGCGCCCCGCCATCGCGTTAAACGTCTTGCCCATCGTGTTGTTCAGCGCCCGTGCGATACTGTTTTCCATCGCCATTTGATAATTCGCCGGAAGTCTGCCGTTCATCAAGCCGTACAGCGAGGTATTCGCCGTGTTCGCCGCCTGCATGTACTGCGGGGAGAGCCAATCAAGCTCTGTATTCGCCGCCTTTGCCGCCTTGCCGTATTCGCGGCTGTAGCCTCGGTTTTCCTGATTCGCTTTCTCCATCGCCGCCGTGTAGTCCCGCTGATACCCCTTGTTCTCGTTATTCGCCTTCTGCGCCGCGGGCATGTATTCGTTGCGCAGGCGCAGAAGATCCGCGTTCGCCGCCTCCGTCGCTGCCGTGTTGCTCGCATCGATGCGCCTAAGCTGATCCTGTGCCTGCCGCATCGAGCCAAGTGCCTGCTGTGTCAGCCCGTTATAATCCACCTGCACCGTGCCAAGCGAATTTTGCAGCAGGTTTCGCGCCGTCTGATTCAGATAGCGGCTGTTCGGTGCAATCGCATTCGCATAATCGCTCTGCAGCTTCTGCAGCTGCAATTCATACTCCGTTGGGGTATAGGTGCTGGTGTTCGTCACCGTCGTTGAAGACCCCTTAAAGTGCACCCCGTGGAAGAACTGCCGCCGCACTTCTGCACGCAGCACGGTACCATCTAAAAATATCGTATCCGCCGCCAAATGCAGCGAACCGCATCGTTCACGTAACATGACCATGCCCCCTTTCAAGGCTCCCATGTAATAAAATATGCCGTCTTGCCCGTCGCTAGGTACTGGAACGCCGGCGAGGCAAGCCCCCGTTTGCCCGTCTCCTTATGCCGGCAATGGTAGCGAAAGAGCCCATGCGGCAGCGGCTCCTCTTTTTCCACTCGAAACCCAAAGAGGCGAATGTACGCCTTGATTTCCGGGCGAATGCAGATCGTCCCGCACCGCGCTTTCTTCAGCTTCCTGGCGAGGCTGGAAACCCTATCGCGCCAAAAACGCGCATCGCCGCACAGCTGGTGGATCAAGAGCATGTCCGCTGTCTGTCCGACCTCGCAAAAGCCCCGCGCCGGCAAAAAGTGCAGCCTGAACCGCCTGTCGCGCTGGAAGGGCTCCGGCGCCTTTTCGTTATACCGCGCAATCCATTCTTTCAGCCTCATGCCGTCCGCTTCCACATGTAAACCGCGAGGTACGGCGGTAAGTTATTGTGTGCCGCATTGCCGCCCGCGCTGCCAATCGAGAGACTATGCGTATGATTTCCCGCATCCCCCAGATAGCCGCCGTACATCGTCCGATATCCTGTCGTCGGCTGCGCCACCTTCTGACTGCCCGAGTGCGTCGCTGAGACCGAGGCGATGGTATGGCTGTGGCTGCCCGCGCTGCTTGTCGAGCCGCTGTGCGAGTGCGAGGGCATCTCATCCATCGTCAGCTGATGTTCCTCCTCGCCGCCCTGCGCTCCCGGCGGGTACTTGCTGCCGGCGCCCACCAAGAAACGGTTGGAAAGCATCTCCCACGTCCCGCCGAAGAGCAGTGTCGGATTCGTCGGCGCTATGCTCATGTAAATGCTCCCCACCGGGTAAATCAGTTCTGCAATCCCGCCGAGCGTATTGAGGCGAACCGAGACGCGGTCGTCGACCACCTGCCACTTGACCGTACCATCCATAAAGGTTTCGCCCGGTGTTTTATGTGTGCCAATGCCGCCCGCAGCGGTAATACCCGCCTGCATGCATTCCAAATGCAGATAGGACGGGATTTCTTCCGTTCGGACTAAATCGCTCAAAAGATACGTATGCTTTGGCTGACGCATATAGGGAAGAGGCTTGTCCTTCACCGTGGTGCTCAGTGTCACGTCGCCCGTACCGTCAAAGGAAGTGCCGCCTGTCACATCCCCCGTCAGCGTGATCTGCCGCGCTGCGGAAAGCTTTTCCGCCTCTCTTGCCCGCGCTGCCTCATCCGCCGCTTTGGCATGCGCCGCCTCCTTTGCCGTCTCTGCCGCCTTGGCGTGCGCTGCCTCCCCCGCGCTCTCTGCCGCATCCGCTTTCTTAGCGTGCTGCGCCTCCTTTGCCGCGGCTGCCTCCCCCGCGACATCATTCTTCAGCTGCAGGCGCCAGATTTTCCAAACGACCGAACCATCCGTCACCTCATCCGACTGCTTTAGGCGCTCGTCGTTGATGGCAGATTCGATGTTCTTCTCCCCCGTCGTCCCGGCGACCTTGCACTCAAGATAAAATTGCGGCAGCGTCATGAGCCGGACGCATTCCCCTTCCGCGACCTCCGTCTTCGCCGTCCAATAGCCGCCGTATGTACGCGCTAGATCCGCCTCTGCCGCCGTGTTGCCGTCGTACACCGCGAGGATCGTCTTGCCTTGCCGAATCGTCAGCGCCTTACCGCTGCCGACGGCCTCCTTGTTCTCATTCACGAACTTGCCGAGGCTCTCGCGGTAAACAGGAATCTGTCCATCCGCCAGCCGCGTGAAGACAAAGGGCTGCCCGCCGACCTTGTCCGCCGTCCCCGAGATGTTCACCGGCAGCACCCCGGCGCTGTTCGTCCGCACCAGCTTTTGGCTCTCCGTGCAGAGCATGGTGGTATTCGTCGGGGTCACCACATCCGCCGACTGCCGCACCAAATCGTTGTAGCCGACTAAATCCTTCGCCTGCAGCGAATACAGGAGCCGCCACGCCCCATCGCGCCAGAGGAAAAAGCGCCGCGTATCCGTCGCCAGATAGAGGTCATACGCCCCGCCGGCTGCCGGGCGCATCCGCTCATCGCCCGAAGATATCTGCCCGATGGTATCCGTATGAAAGCCCCCATGCCGCGCCACATCGAAAAGATAGACCCAATCCACATTCTCCCCGTCGCGGATGAAGAACCGGCCGCCCTCCACCTTAAACTGATACGCCTCCGGCGCCTCCGTGCTCGCCGCATGTGTCCGAAGTTCATTCAAATACACGTATAAGCGCTGCATCTCCGCCATGTACTTTTGAGCGAAATCGTCGATCGTATCCCCGCCCGAGCGATAATCCAGCACATTCTTTTCTGTCAGCTTTGCCACCGTCACACCTCCGCCACATCAAACGAAATCGAATTAAAAATCGTAATGCCGCCCTCGCCCTTTGCCCGCGTCACAATCGCGCGCTGCCGGTCTACGCATCGCTTTTCCGCGCGGTACATCTCCGTACCTGCCCGCCCGTAATCCTCTTCGTCGAATGCTGCCTTGCCGCCGTAGAGCGGGTAATACTTCACTTGGTAGATCTCCGTCTCGTTATGGCAGATATAGTGGTCATTGTGATAGAGCGCATAAGCGCTGGACGGGTGTCCGCCATGCAGCTTCACATTCCCGACCATATAGGTCTCTTCCGTGTCGTTCTCCAGAAAGGGCGTCGTATCCACCCGTACCCGCTTGATCAAATAGGAATTGTCCGAGACGAGCGTCTTGAGCGTAAAGCGCCATGGCAAATACTTATCCTCATCCTTCGACGTCTTGGCATCCACCATATACAGACCGTGCGGCTTCAAGAGATAGATATGCCCGTCCGCCTCCACGGCATCCACTACCGGCGCATGGTACGCCCGGTAAAAATACGCCGCCGCCGCCACATCCAAGAACAAGAACGGCTGCTTGCCGTCAATAAACCAAACCTGCCCCATCGACGGCAAATACCGCACCTTCACATCCGGCGCAATCTCCGAGACCTGTTTATACACCTTGTCGCTGATGTTCGTCGCCCGCATGTCGCCATACTCATCTGTGACATTGATCACCTGCACCATGTCGCGCCCTAAGACGACCGTGCTCGACGCCAGCGCCACGCATGCATGATAACACTTGCATTCAATCTGCCGCCCGATCTCGCTGACCTTCCACGCCGGAAAGGTATTCGTCAGATGATAGGCGTACAGATTATCTTTGAAGACGATCGTATCCGCCGAGAGCGTCGTCACCCCGACGATTTTTCCGCCGTCCTTATAGCCGATTTGCAGCCACTGCGCCGACGCCTCGTTGTTGCTGTCCGTCGTCCAGTTGTGCTCGTCGCCAATCCCTGAGCAGTGCAGTTCGTCATTAAAGAACGTCCAGACACGCCCGTCCTTGACAAACACCCCGCGGCAGTGCGCCGGGGACGATTCGATCGTCTCCAGTACCCCGCCATGGTAGTACTGCAGCTGCCCGCCGCATGCCAGCATCACCCCGTCTTCCCATGCTGTATAGGCGATGTGCGAGCCATCTAAATTCAGCTCGCCGATGGAGGTCAGCTTGCCATGATCCACCCGGTACAATATCCGATTCTTTTGACTTGCCACCAAGAGCGCACAGCCGATCGCATCGTAGATCAAATCGGTCAGCGTCAGCCCTTCGGCTAGGCAAATCGGCATCGTCCCTGAAATCACCCGCAGCTGTCCCTTGTAAAGCTCCACATTCACGGCTTTGCTCAGTTCATTCTGTGCGATGAGCTCCGGCACCAGCGATGTATTGAGCCCGCCGGAAAAATCCGAGAAGGCAACCGTCTGCACATTGCTGTGTCGATTCGATAACTTCATAGCATCGCCCCGTTCCAGTATCCTTCCGTCTGTATCCCGTGCGGGCTCAGCCCATGCAGCATGGATTCCACTTGCGTGATGATGTTCTGCATCACCTGCGTCTCCTGCCCGATGTCAAATTCATTGCTCATCGACGCCCGGATGTTCACATACTCCAGCAGCCAATCGTCCATGTCGTTTGGGAACGGCGAGACATCCGACCCCTTTTTGAGCAGCTGCATGTCCTTTGTTCCGAGCAAATGAAACGGCATCGCCTCTTTTGGCACCGGGTGGATCCGCACCGTATCCAGCCCTTGCAGATAATACGCCTGCGGCACGCCCTGCACCGTCAGATCCTCAAGCTCATTCGGGTCAATTTGCCTGAGCAGCCGCCCGCCCACCCGAAGTGCGGAAACATGTGTCAGCTGCGCCCCGACCGCAAGCGCACCTTTGCCCGCCGGCAGCGTCCCCGACAGGTCTATGTCCGTCAAAAGCAGCGGGTTGATCTCAAACACTGTCCGCCGCAAGAACCGTATGCCGTCGTTGATATAACTCGTCAGTGTCGCATCGCTGTAGCCCGTCTTCTGCTCGTCATGGATCGTAGCCCGTACCCGATTGAGTATCGCCTCCACTGTCAGCACCTTCCCCTACCTCCTTTCTGCATAAAAAGGGACGGGAAACCCCGCCCCAACCTCCTTACTTATCGTCCGGCGACGCCGTCACCACATTCACGACGCCGAAGTCTGTCTTCGTGCCGCTGTTCGTATAGTCAAAGGCTGACTTGGCAATCCCGAAGATACGCCCGAACGCAAAGCCCATCTGATTCTTATAGTCGAAGGTATCCTCGTTCCACTCCGGCTCATTGCCGACCGCCATAACTGCCGCCTGTGCACCCAAGAAGAGTGCATGCGATACCGGCGTCTTGGTGTTCACTGTCTTATCTCTGAAAATACGGTTGCTCTGATGGATCACGACCCCGTCGTACATGCCGAGCGCCCCCGTAAAGATGGGGTTTTCCTTGCCGCGCATGCCCGCATACTGCTGCGCATCCAGGAAGACTTTGTCCTTCATCAGGTCACGCGCCTGCCACTGGTCAACCACCATAACATACGTATCCGCGCCGTCAATCTTAATCGGCTTGACCATCGTGTTTTCGTCCGCCGTCGCCATGCGCTTTGCCTTGCCGATCATCTCCGCCGTAAATGTGCCTGTCGCCGCAATCGCTGCATCATTTGCCGCGCCGCCCGCATAAAGCACACGGTCCGGCGATGGATTCTTCGAGAGCACATCGAAGATCGTCTTGTCAATCTTCGTCGCCAGCCAGTCCGAAAGCGCGTTCTTCGCATCCGTGCGCATGTTCAGCTGCGTCTTCTGCTCCTCGAACTTGCCCTCGAGGCGAACCGCATTTCTCAGCTGCGTGATCGTCACGCCGAAATCCTTGTAGATGAGCGATTCTTCATGCCCCTCCAGCATGCTGTCGCCCGTCACGCCGGCGCCCGTCAGCGGCATGAGCAGCGGGATTGTCACCGTGTCGCCCTTGCCCTTCTGCAGTTCCGTCTTAATCTGTACAATGCTGTCTGCCCCTGTCCCTGTAAACTTTTCAAAATACGACTTGTGAAGACCGCTCGCCCAAGTATCCTTCGCCCAAGCTTTCATCACCAGCGTATCTGGAATCTTCGTCGTTGCCATAATAAAGCCTCACTTTCTAGCTCAGCTGCCCCGATAGCAGCATCTGCCGATACCTTGCCGGGATATCCTCCCAGTTCTTTTCGGATAACATCTTGTCCAGCGTCGCCGCCGAAACACTGCCGCCGACATCCGCCGCCCCGGCTACCTTTTCCGAGCGCGGGAACGATTCCGCCTGCTGCACCTTTTCCATCACGCGCCCGCCCTGCGCCTGCCTGCTCTTTTTGCCGCTAAAACTCGCTTTAGCATCCAGAAAATACCGCTTGATCAGCGCGATATCCCCCGGGGACGCCACATTGTGTTCAATGCGCTGGTATGCCGCTGCAATGGCGGGCTGCTCTGCCTTGCTGATTCCCTTCTCAAAATAGTCATTGATCGCATACTGCATCACCTGCGGGTATGCCGGGTCGCTCATCTCCTTTTGTGCAAACGCGTTGTAATCCGCTACCGCGGCATTGTGCAGCGCCATGAACTGCTGCGCCTGCGCCGCCCGCTGCTGCTGCATCTTATACACGCCGTCGATGACCTGCGTCCGCGCCACATCCACAGCGGTTTTCCACTGCTCGCGCCTTGGGTCGTCGTCGTCCATATAAGAGAGCGCGTCGACGTCCTCCTTCGAGAACCCCGTCAGCTGCAGCGCCTGCTGGCGGACGATGGCATTTAGCTGTTTCGTCGCCTCCGGGGTAATCCGCGGCTGCTGCACCTGCGGCGCCTGTGCCTGCTGCATCTGCGGCTGCGGCTGTGGCTGCGGCGGGGCTTGCTGCGCGCGCAGGCGTTCCACCTCCGAAGAAAGGTCTTTGAGCTGCGCTTCCAGTTCCTTCTTTCGGTCGTGTTCCTGCTTAAAGCGCACATACGGGATCTTCTGCCCGGTAAGTCCTGCTGCATCTTCCGCCGCCTCTTCGACCGCGTCATCCGCTGCCTCTTCTGCCGGCGCTTCCTTTGCCGCCTGCGCCTTTGCCTGTGCCATCGCCTCGCGTGCGCTGTCTTCTGAGATCCCCGCAAGCTCCGCCGGGATTTCCTCCTTCGGTGCCTCCGGCGCTGCCTCTGGTGCTGCCGCCTCCGGCGCTGCCTCTGCCTCTGCGAATTGCTGCAAGTCAAATACGTTTTCCATCTTGTATCCTTTCTGCGTTTAACGCCCGCCGGCGACATACGCCCTTGACGTAGGCGACACGAAATCTATAGAAACGCCCCCATGGGACGGTATCTTGCAAACACTACATAGCCGGCGCCGCCCCGCTTAGGAGCGACTGAAGAGCCGCCTTTGTCATGGGGCTCCCCTGCGCGGCCGCCGGCGGGCGTTCGGCGAGCGGTGCCTGTCCTTGGCTGCCCGCCCCCATGGACGCGCCCTGTGCGCCATTTGGCGCGCTTGCAGGTATATTCTGCTGCATCTTTTCCTGCAGCATCGCCTGCAGCTGCTGGAGCTTTGCCGCCTGCTCTTCCTGCGCCGCCTGCTGCTGCCGCTCGGCTGCCATCTTTTCTGCCAGCTGCGGGAATAGCTGCTCGATCATCAAATCCACCGCATACTGTCCAACCTGCGGGTCAATCAGCCCCTGCTTAGCCGCCATCGCAAATTGCAGCGGCAGCGGTGCATCCTTAAACGAAATCGACTGGCTCTGCCGCGTCGCCTGAATCCTTGCCAGTTCCATAGACGCTTCAAGCTGCTGTGTCTGGAGCGCGTTCTGCTGCTGCGTCAGCTGCTGCTGCGCCGTCAGCCGCTCTGCGTAGCGCTGCTTGATTTCCTCCTTGTTCGGGATGTCCGACAGGTCAATGATGAGGTCAAACACCATGTCGCCCGGCACCCCGAGTTTTGAAACCGCATCCACCAGCCCCCACATCTGCGCCTGCCGCTGCGTCGTCGACGCCTCAACATCGCTCACCACAATGTCAAACGCCCCGACCGAGAGGTCGTTCAGCGTCTGGTGAATCGTGCCGAGCAGCGGGTCTTCCTGCACCACATCCTGATTCACCCGGATGAACTGCTGCCCATTCGTCCCCTCCACGCGGTAGACCTTGTCTTCCGTATAAAACTGCGGCACCACCCCCGGGCGGTTTTCCTCCCCCCAAAGCAGCACCGCGATTTTCTTCTTTGCCGCGCGTAAATTGTCAAACATCGGCGCGATATGCGTGATCGCCTGCTTCTGCTTTAATTCAATCGCGCGTCCGCTCGCACTGTTCGGGATATCTACCCCCATCAGCGCCTCATTAATGCCCGAAATCTCAACCAAGTCCTGCCCTGCCTGCGCCTCAGCCTGAATCACCCCCTGCGGCATCTGCCCTGTCGCGCGTTCTAAGATCTTCCCCTGCGAGATGGCGCCCGGCAGCACCTCGCTGTAATGCCCCGGGATGTTCCCATGCTTCTTGAAATCTGCCTTTTGGCGGTCGGTCATCGCGTCCTCTTCGATCCAGCCGCCGCCGTTGCCCGTCGTATTCAAGATATGCAGTTCCTGAATCCGGCGCTTATTGATCTCCCGCTGCGGGTCGATCAAATCCCGTACAAACCCCGCCGGCAAATCCTCTGCACCAAAGTGATAGCACGTCAGCGGGACAAAGGGGAAGTCGCCATGCGCATAGGGGGAGACGATATCATCGAGCAAGACATCCTCTAAAAACGACGCGACCCTCACCTGTGTTACATGCGCTGCTCGCTGCCCTGCCACAAGCCCCTCTAGGAAATAGGAAATGTCTATAGATTCCTTGGGGAGGACGCGCCCGTCGGTGAGATAATACAGCGTCTGCGGCACCTTCACCTTGTACCAGCATTCTACCAGCCGCGCCTTATCCGTATCCCGCTTATACCACAGCGGATCGATATCCTTACCGCTGGTATGCTCCGCCTTGTCATAGACGGCATACTGCGCCCGGATATCCTCCGCATGCTCCGGGTATGCCAGCGAAAGCGCGTCCTTCGTCACCCATTTCGCCCGGCATATATATTTGGCATCCGAAAAATCCAACGCGTGCGTCTCCGGGTCTAAATACATCCCGAACGGGTCTTCCCGCCTCACATACGCCTCGCCGTCCGTCGCCAAATCGTTGAACCGATACCCGACATCGAACCAGCCAACCCCCCCCGATGACCGCATCCAAAAATACCTGCGATTCCTCCCGGTCATAATTGCAGCGGTCTAAGATGTACTTCGTCATCCCCTGTCGCACCCGGCAAAGCTCCATATCATCGTTCGTGCGCGGCAAAAACTCAATGTCATACCGATTCAGCCGCTGATACCCCGAGAGGACATTGATCAGCGGCTTAATGCGGTTGATCGTAATCGCCGGGCGCCCCGACTGTGCAAACGCCCGCTTATCCGCCTCGTCCCACTGCTTGCCGGCGACAAATTCGTAATCCGTCCGCGCTGCCTCGCGCCAGTCGCTCGCAAAATCTGCCGCCTCGCGGAACCATCGCCGGTACTTGCCAATATCTGCCATAGCTTCCCCTCCTTTCACGTCGTCCAAGCCGACGCTGCACTGTCCCTGCGGCGCCGGTAATGCCTTGCACCCTCCGCCTCCTTCGGCCGCTCCGGCGTATATGGGCGGCTCATCAGCCCATACCCCAAAGCATCGCAATTGTGCACGAGAACCCCATTTGCCACATACGCATGTACTCCGTCCACCGACAAATTATACACATCCGCCCGCCCCGCGCTTTCTACCGACACCACGCGCGGCATCTCTTGGCATCCTTCTTTTCCTCGATAGGCAAGCAATCTGTCGCCTGCCTTTAAATCTGTTATGGCGGTGAAACCTTTTCCTATAACAAAAATCGGATGATTCCCCGTCCCGATGAGGCAGGCGCCATGATCCATAGACACCCGATATACCCGTGCCCCTAAAGCCGTCCGCGCCGCCCCTGTCACCTTTCGGTATCCTTTCGGGGTCAGCACCCGATCGCCCACCTGAACGCGCTCGATCGATATATTGCCGGCTTCCGTTATGATCTTTGTTCCAGCCGCCAAACATGCATGATCTTCTCCCTGCGTGTCATAATCCTCCGGGTTGTGCTTATCGTAGCCAAGCATCGGAATTGTCCGGATCGCATGCAGACAAGACGCGAAGAAATACAGCGCCGGCTTAAAACTGCCGTCCTTCTGCCTTTGCCCAAGCAGCCGCTGCTTGATTTGATTCGCCATCGCCGCGCGTCCCTTGCTGCACTTGCCAAACGTCACCAGATGATGGTCGTATAACACCCGGTTGAGCTCCTCCGCCACCGTCGGACCCGTGACCCCCGTTGACGCCCAGCATGCCGAATCCAGTACCCCATAGCGGACGCTTTCCCTGCGGCTCTCCAGCGCACAGATTCGCTCCCCGACCTCCTTTGCTGTCTCGCCCGTGCCCACATTCGGCTTGCCGCCCCAACCATAAAGCTCTCGGTAGACATAGATCTGGTTGTCATAATCCACCGCAAACCAAAGCACCGCATACGGGCGAGCGCTGCCCCAATCCATCGCGCGGAACCTGAGCCAGCCCGCGGGAATGGCAAACGGCTCTGCCACATGCAGATCGCTTCGCCAGCCCTTAAAGAACTGCCCGCCGGCAAGACCCCATTCCCCGAGCCCCGCCACCTTATACCGCTCCGGGTCGCTCGTCTTCATCTCCTCAAACATCCGCAAATCCGCCGCCGACAGCCATTCATTGCATTGATAGGTTGTCGTCATCGCAAGGACATTCTCCGCCGCCGTATCAAAGAACCGCCGCTTCAGCCAAGAGCCGCTGTCCCACGGGTTAAACGTCAACAGCCACTGGATGTAGTACCCCGCCGGCAAATGCCCGCGCAGCGATTCGTCCACGCGGTTAAACGCCTCTTCGCTGACCTCATATGCCTCTTCCAGCCATCCCCAGCAAAGCACACCGCGCTTCACCGTGATCGACGTCACCTTTAGCGGATCATCCATTCCGCGAAATAAAATCCGCTGCGATGTCGGCAAATACTCCAGTTCCAGCGGCGAGACCCGCGCTTTCCAAAACGCCGTCACCCCCAAGCGGTCAATCGCCCATCTCAGCTGCGTCCAGCACGAATCTTTCAGGCTCGCACCCGTCTTGCGCACCACCAGCGCATTCGCAAGCGGATACGCCATCAGCCGCACAATCAGCTTCAGCGCCGCCGTTGTGCTCTTCTTTGACGCGCGGCTTCCCTTCACCACCAGATATCGCTTCTTGCTGCACCAGAATTCGTTATAGCCGCCGCCAACCACCGCCCGCGTCGAAACCCTCGCTATCAAGGCACCCCCTCCTGAATATCATCTTGAATCACCACCGGCACCGCCTGCGTAAAGCTCACCTCCTGCCGCTGCAGGAAAAGTCCCTGCATCTTGCAGAGGAGCTCCAGCGCCTTGAGGGCAGCATGAAGAGACGGCGCCTCTCCGTCTGCCGCCTCCACCTCGCGCCGGGCGATACGCGATAAGCGCTCCTGCATCTGCTGCGGCGTCATCACCTTTGAATTCTTCGCCGCCTCCTGCTGTATCGCACGGATCCGCGCCTGTATTGCCGGCTTCTTCAGGCAATTGTTGCCATTCACCCCGGCGACATTGTCCGAGCTTACATGATACCCCGCCATCTTATATGCCGCCGTCGCGTTTCCCGCACATACCCCCGTATACGCCAAACAGAAAGCCTCTTGCTTAAGCGTCAGCCTCACCACGTCACCCCCTTTCGCAGCATCAAAAAAGCAGCCGCCCCGCCGGGCTAGCTGCCTTTCTCTATTTTGTTCCTAATATGCGATCCGCTCGCTTTGGATCCGTCTTTACAATGCTTGCGAATCGTTTAATGACTTCCCATTCGTCTTCCGTTGCTCTTAGTTGGTGTTGCTTGCGCTGTTCGCTTTTTGCTTTAAAGCTCCCCTTAGGTCTGCCGGCACCCGGACGCTTCCCGCCCCAGCCTGTATTACCCTCTGCCACGGTGGTAATACCTCCATGCCAATTGACAAAACAGACACGTGCCAACGACACCTACAGCGGCACCATGCACCCAATCTTTCCCATTCGCGGGTATACCAAAAACTAGGAACTCCGCCAACAAAACAAGCAACAGAAAAATCGTTGTTTTCATCTTTCCGATATGATAGAATAGAGATATAGGGGTGCTCCTTTCAATCACCCCTATGCAAGACCTTGTCAAAGCTTACTTCCTGCGTTTGCGAGGTCTTTTCTTTTTCCTCTTTTTCTCTTGCCTGACAGCTTTTTCTTCATCGCCTTGCCTATCTTTATCAGAGCTTCACCGATGACGATTAAGTTTACCGCCGTTTGCAGGTCATCTTTATCTATCACATCTTGCACCTCCTTTCTATGCTTTTATTATAGCACATCTTGATTATTTAGTCAATCATAAAATCAAGATAATTGCATAAAAAGAAGATTTGTTCGGCAATCACTACAGCCGCTTCGCCGATCCTCCTTCTTTACCGCTGCGGCGACCTATGGTATACTCAAAGTATTAGGAAGTCCGCAAGGATAGCTATAACCTTTTCAGCTACCTCAAAAAATTCCATACAATTCACCTCCCTTCATGCTTTATGATACATTTTTTGTATCTACCGAGCATGAAGGGAGGCTTTTTTATTCCCTTTTCGCCCGCATCCACTTTCGTACATACCAGCCGAAGATACCACCGCCGACAAAATACGGAATACCAACCGCGCGCCCCATCACGGCAAACACTGCGAGGAAGACCACGGCACAAACCACAATGCAAAGCAGCGGCATATACCGAAAGCATCTTTCTTTCATGATCATCTTACCTTGATGGATGGGGCGGCAAAACGCCCCTCCATGCCTTTAGTCCTACCTTCCTAAAGTCGCGTTTTGCGGCCTTAGACAATAGACAGTATCAGATTCCCCAAATGGGCATCTAATCCCTTGAAACACCTGTCGCCCTTTCAATCGCAAGACCGATTGACACTTATACATATAGTACGTATAATATAGATGAAA
>ERZ773057.520-NODE-520-length-16024-cov-5.295510_pt1 | contig 16024 bp, 10 predicted proteins | sample MGYA00580629_ERZ773057 | MGnify/ENA primary metagenome ERZ773057 (study PRJEB29015, sample SAMEA2738143) | human oral metagenome | biome: human oral; feature: human-associated habitat; material: saliva | place: China | collected 2163 ...
GATGAAGCCCAGCGGGATGAACATCACGCCGAAGACGAATTCCCGCAGGGTGCGGCCGCGCGAGATGCGGGCGATGAACAGGCCCACGAACGGGGCCCAGGCCACCCACCAGGCCCAGAAGAAGATGGTCCAGGTGGATTTCCAGGTGGCGCCCTTCGCGCCTTCGTAGGCGTAGGTCTCGAAGGTCTTGACCGGCAGCGTCTCGAAGTAGTCGCCGATGTTCTGCACCATGGCGTTGAGCAGGAACTGCGTGGGGCCGGAGAACAGCAGGGCGATGACCAGCAGGATGGCGGTCAGCATGTTGAACTCGGACAGCCGGCGCACACCCTTGTCGACGCCGGACATGGCCGATGCGGCCGCCGTGACGGTGACGATGATGATGATGACGGCCTGGGTGAACTTCGTGGTCTCGATGCCGAAGACGTGGGCCAGGCCGGCGTTGGCCTGCAGCACGCCGATGCCCAGGCTGGTGGCCAGGCCCAGCAGCGTGCAGACCACGCCGAAGATGTCGACGCTGTGGCCGAGCCAGCCGTCGGCCCGCTTCTGGCCGAACACGGGCACGAGTGCTGAGCGCAGCGCCAGCGGCAGGTTGTGGCGGTAGGCGAAGTAGGCCAGTGCCATGCCGATGAGCGCGTAGATGCCCCAGCCGTGCAGGCCCCAGTGCAGGAAGGTCTGCGCCAGGGCGGCCCGGGCGGCCAGGGGTGTGCCGCCCTGGCCGGTGACCGGTGTGAGGTAGTGGGTCAGCGGTTCGGAGACACCGAAGAAGAGCAGGTCGATGCCGATGCCCGCGGAGAACAGCATGGCGGCCCAGGCCAGGTACGGGAAGTCGGGCTTCTCGTGGTCCTGACCCAGCTTGATGTCGCCGTACTTGGACATGCCCACGTACAGCGAGAAGATGCCGTAGGCGGCGACGATCAGCATGTAGTACCAGCCGAAGCGGTCGGACACCCAGGCCAGGGCGTGGCCGAGCACCTTTTCGCTGATGCCAGGAAAGGCCAGGGTGAAGCCGATCAGCGCGAGGGTGAGCAGCGCCGAGACCGTGAAGACGATGCGGTGGATGGTGGCGGGCGTGTCGGCCGTGCCGTTGATGACGGTCGTCGTGGCCGTGCTGCCGGTGTCCTGACCGGGCGGATGCTGCGGAGATGAGGAGTGCTGTTGCATGCCATGCCCTCCCTCAGGCCCGGACGGGCTTGCCGCGCACGGGGGCGCCGTTGGCCTGGTAGTAGGGGGCATCGGATGGCGGCAGGGGATCGCGGCCACGGATCCGGTCGGCGATCTTCTCGGCGATCATGATGGTGGTGGCGTTGAGGTTGCCGGTGATGATGTCCGGCATGATCGAGGCATCCACCACGCGCAGCCCTTCCAGCCCGTGGACCCGTCCCTGGCCGTCCACCACGGCGTCGTTGCCTTCGCCCATGGCACAGGTGCAGGAGGGGTGGTAGGCGGTCTCGGCGTGCTGCCGGACATAGGCGTCCAGCTCGGCGTCGCTCTGCAGGTCGTCGGTGGGGGTGATGGCCTTGCCCCGGAAGCCATCCAGCGCCGGCTGGCGGAAGATGTCGCGGGTGATGCGGATGGCGGCGCGGAACTCTTCCCAGTCCTGCGGGTGGGACATGTAGTTGAAGAGGATGCTGGGGTGTTCCTGCGGGTTGGTGCTGGTGATGCGCACGCGGCCGCGGCTGGGTGAACGCATGGAGCCGACGTGGGCCTGGAAGCTGTGGGCCTTGGAGGCGTTGCGGCCGTCGTAGCGCACCGCGATGGGCAGGAAGTGGTACTGGATGTTGGGCCAGGTGAACTTTTCATCGCTGCGGATGAAGCCACCGGCCTCGAAGTGGTTGGTGGCGCCCAGGCCGGTGCCCTTGAACATCCATTCGACGCCGATGGGGGGCTTGTTGTACCAGAGGTTGGCCGGTGCGATGGACACGGGCTGCAGGCACTCGTACTGCATGTAGAGTTCGAGGTGGTCCTGCAGGTTGTTGCCCACGCCCGGCAGGTCCAGGATCTCCTTCACGCCGGCTTCCTTGAGCCATTCGCCGGGGCCCACACCCGAGCGCTGCAGGATCTGCGGTGAGGCAATGGCGCCTCCGCACAGGAGGACCTCGCGGCTGGCGTGGGCCGTCTGGAAGGCGCCGCCATCGATCTGGTAGCGCACGCCCACGGCGCGGGTACCCTCGAAGACGATGGTGTCGACCAGGGCGCGGGACTGGATGACGAGGCCACTGCGCTCACGGGCCATGTCCAGGTAGCCGCGGGCCGTGGAGGCACGCCGGCCCTGACGGGTGACGAAGCGGTCCATGGGGCCGAAGCCTTCCTGCTGGTAGCCGTTGAGGTCGTCGGTGCGCGGGTAGCCGGCCTGCACACCGGCCTCGATCATGGCCTCGAAGAGCGGATTGGCGGCGGGCTTGGCCGTGGTCACTTCGATGGGGCCATGGCCGCCGTGGTAGGCGTTGGGGCCGGCGTCACGGCATTCGGCCTTGCGGAAGTAGGGCAGCACGTCGTGGTAGCGCCAGTCGGCCAGGCCGTCCTTCTTCGCCCAGTGGTCGAAGTCCAGGGCGTTGCCGCGGATGTAGCACATGCCGTTGATCAGCGACGAGCCACCCAGGCCCTTGCCCCGGCCACAGTCCATGCGGCGGTTGTCCATATGGGGCTCGGGGTCGGTCTTGTAGCCCCAGTTGTAGGTGGTGCCCTGCAGCGGCATGGCCAGCGCAGCCGGCATCTGGGTCCGGAAGTCCAGGCGGTAGTCGGGCAGGCCCGCTTCCAGCAGCAGGACGCGGACGTTCGGGTCTTCGGTCAGGCGGGCCGCCAGGACGTTGCCGGCCGAGCCGGCGCCGATGATGATGTAGTCGTAAGTGGATTGAGCCATGGAAAGAGCGTGTTAAGTCGGAAGGAATAGGCCGCATGCAGGCACGGCAGTGCCTTGCCATTGATGAAATGCGGGCGACAGAACAAGTGAGCGCTTGCTCCGGAATTTTCTGGAGCGAGCCGGGCCAAGCCTGCGGCAGGCGTCTGCGTCACAGGCTGGCTGGAGATCCGCGGGGCGGACCTAGTTGAAGACCGACACGAAGTCGCCCAGTTCGACCTGGACCGACTTGGTCTGCGTGTAGTGCATCAGCGTCTGGAGGCCGTTCTCGCGGCCGATGCCGGACTGCTTGTAGCCGCCCACCGGCATCTGGGCGGGGGATTCGCCCCAGGTGTTGAGCCAGCAGATGCCGGCCTCCAGCTGGCCGATGACGCGGTGGGCGCGTTTCAGGTCTGGCGTGACCAGACCGGCAGCCAGACCGTAGGGCGTGCGGTTGGCGCGCTCGATGACCTCGGCCTCGGTCTCGAAGGACAGGATGCTCATGACCGGCCCGAAGATCTCTTCCTGCACGATCTTCATGTCGTCACGGCAGTCGGTGAAGACGGTGGGGGCCACGAAGGCGCCCTGGGCCAGGGCGCCGGTCTCGATCCGGTGGCCACCGCAGAGCAGGCGGGCGCCCTGTTCCTTGCCGGATTCAATGTAAGTGAGCACTTTCTTCATGTGCGGGAAACTGACCAGCGGACCGAAGTTCGTGCTGTCTTCCAGCGGGTGGCCGATCCGGATGCGGGCGACGCGGGCCAGCACGGCCTCCTCGAAGCGCGACTTGAGCGCGGCGTGGACGAAGACGCGGGTGCCGTTGGTGCAGACCTGGCCGCTGCTGTAGAAGTTGGCCATCATGGCGATGTCGGCTGCCAGGTCGATGTCGGCGTCCTCGAAGACGATGAGCGGGGACTTGCCGCCCAGCTCCATGGTGACGTCCTTGAGCGACGAGGCCGCGGCGCTGGCCATCACCTTCTTGCCGGTGGCCACGCCGCCGGTGAAGGAGATCTTGGCGATGTCGGGATGCTGGCTGAGCGCCTGGCCCACCCGCCAGTCGCCCTGCACCACGTTGAAGACGCCGGCCGGCAGGCCCGCTTCCAGGAAGATCTCGGCCAGATGGGGCGCCGACAGCGGCGTGACCTCGCTGGGCTTGAAGATCATGGCGTTGCCGGCGGCCAGTGCGGGGGCTGCCTTCCACATGGCGATCTGGATGGGGTAGTTCCAGGCGCCGATGCCGGCCACCACGCCCAGCGGTTCCTGGCGCGTGTAGACGAAGCTGGTGGGGCGCAGCGGGATCTGGCGGCCCTCGATGGCCACGGCCAGACCTGCGTAGTACTCGATCACGTCGGCGCCGGTGACGATGTCCACGGCCCGGGTCTCGGACAGGGGCTTGCCGGTATCGCGGCTTTCCAGCTCGGCCAGTTCGTGATTGGCGGCGCGCAGCAGTTCGACGGCGCGATTGAGGATGCGGGCCCGCTCGACCGGGGTGAGGGTGGCCCAGGCCTGCTGGCCCCGCCGGGCGCTGGCCACGGCGTCGTCGATGTCGGCATCGGTGGCCGCCTGGACTTCGGCCAGCACCTCGCCCGTGGCGGGGTCGATGGTCTCGAAGCGCTCGGCATCGGCGCGTTCGGGAATGTAACGGCCATCGATGAAGGAAGTAAGCAGAGGCATGGCAATGTCTTGAAGAACTGTTCGGGTAACGGTAATTTGCCGGCAAACAATATCAATTGCAGACAACATGCTCTCATTGTCTTTGATTTGCCTGCATCGCGCAGGATTACCCCTTCATTGCCGTCGGTTGGTCGGGGTTTGCCCGGGGGTGATCGGCCTGAAAGGGGCTCTGTCCCTGACATGGCGGGAGGAGAAGGGCTGCGCGTCGTACAATGGCGGGTTTGCAGCGCCGCGGCACCGTGAGGGTGGCCGGGTGGTAGCCCGGATTGCCTGCCGTCGTGGCGGGTGCTCCAATCCGGGGTTTTCAGGTTTCAAGACGGGTCTCATCATGAATCTTTTGCGTTCGGTCCTGGCAGGTGTGTGTGTGGCGCTGGCGGCGTCGGGTGTCCAGGCTCGGTCCTGGGCGGACATCGAGAAGAGCGGCACGCTGATCGCGGCCACCGGCGGCGATCTCAAGCCCTTCAACTACTTCGAGGGCAAGCAGCTCACCGGCTTCGAGGTGGAGCTGACCGACGCCATCGCCAGGAAGCTGGGCCTGAAGGTGGAGTGGAAGGTGCTGAGCTTCGACTCGCTGCTGGCCGGCCTGCAGCGTGACCGCTGGGATCTAGCCATCTCGTCGCACGGCATCACCGAGGAGCGCGCCAAGGTGGTGGACTTCACCAACCCGCACTACTGTGGCGGCGCCACCATCGTCTCGAAGGATGGCAAGGTGGCCAAGGCGGCCGACCTGGCCGGCAAGACCGTGGCGGTGCAGACCGGCACCACTTATCTGGAGCGGCTGCGCAAGATGGACGGCATCGGCTCGGTGCGCAACTTCCCGCTGGACCGCGATGCGCGTGCAGCCACCGTCAGTGGGCGGGCCGACGCCTGGGTGACGGACAAGTTCGTGGCCATGGAGGCCATCAAGCTGGTGCCGGATTCGGGCCTGCAGCAGGGTGAGATCCTCTTCCCCGAGAAGATGGCCGGGGCCATGAGCAAGGGCAACACCGAGCTGGTCAACGCCTTCAACAAGGGGCTGGCCGAGGTGATGGCCGACGGCACGTACGAGAAGCTGTCGAAGAAGTACTTCGACCAGGACATCCGCTGCAAGGACTGAGGCTGTTCCCGGTACCAGGTCTCTGACAACACTCCCCCTCACCTTCCGCCGGTGTTCCTTCCATCATGATGTTCTTTCTTTCCCGGTGGCCAGCAGGCTGGTCCCGACAGAGCCGCTGTAGCCTGGCCATTGCGCTGGGTGTGGTCCTGTTGCTGCTGCTGATGTGCTTCATCGACATCCCGCTCTCCAGGATGCCGGAACCCATCGCCGAGAATGCGGAACTGTTTGCCGAAGGCAGCCGGATCACGGTCTATCTGACCCTGGTCTCCGGGGTGGCAGGGCTGGTGCTGGGGGTGCTGGGGGCGCTGGGGCGGCTGTCGCGCATTCCGCCCATTCGCTGGATCGCTTCCTTCTACATCTGGGTCATTCGCGGCACGCCGCTGCTGGTGCAGGTGCTGTTCGTCTTTCTGGCCCTGCCCGAGCTGCTGCCCTGGCTCAAGCTTGATGACTTCACCTCGGCCTGCGTGGCGCTGGCCTTCAACGCGGGGGCCTACAACGCCGAGTCCATCCGCGCGGGCCTGCTGGCCGTGCCGCGTGGCCAGACCGAGGCGGCCCGCTCGCTGGGGCTGTCGAACTGGCACACCTTCTGGGACGTGATCTTCCCGCAGGCCTTCAAGATTGCCCTGCCGCCGCTGGTGAACAACTTCATCGCGTTGCTGAAGGATTCGTCGCTGGCCTATGCCATTGGCGTGGTGGAACTGACCAACGTGGCCAACCGCATCCAGTCCTCCACCTTCCAGCCCATTCCGCCGCTGGTCACGGCAGCGGTCATCTACCTGCTGCTGACCACCGTGCTCACGCAGATTTCCACGGCCGTGGAACACCGGATGGACGTGGAGGGGCGCCAGAAATGAGCCAGGCAGACATGAACCAGGACAAGCACTCCGGCAGCCCCCTGATCGAGGTGAGCCACGTCAGCAAGTGTTTTGGCGAGCATCAGGTGCTGACCGACGTGACGGCGGATTTCAACGCCGGCGAGGTGGCCGTGATCGTGGGTGCCTCCGGTTCAGGCAAGAGCACCTTCCTGCGGATGCTGAACCGGCTGGAGCGTCATGATGCCGGCCGCATCGTCATCGATGGCATCGAGGTCGATGATGACCGCCAGCGGCTGGAAGCCCTGCGCAAGGAAGTGGGCATGGTGTTCCAGCAGTTCAACCTGTTCTCGCACCTGTCGGTGCTGGACAACCTCACGCTGGCGCCGCGCCGCGTGCGCAAGCTCTCGCGCGAGGAGGCCCGTGAACGGGCCATGGCGCTTCTGACCCGCGTGGGCCTGGAAGACCACGCCCACAAGTATCCGCACGCGCTCTCGGGCGGTCAGCAGCAGCGTGTGGCCATTGCCCGGGCGCTGGCCATGCAGCCGCGCGTGATGCTCTTTGATGAGCCCACTTCGGCGCTGGACCCGGAAATGGTGAAGGAAGTGCTGGACGTGATGCGCCAGCTGGCCGATTCCGGCATGACCATGCTGGTGGTGACGCACGAGATGGGCTTTGCCCGTGAGGTGGCCGACCGCGTGCTGTTCTTCGATGATGGCCGCATCGCCTTCGAGGCGCCGCCCGCCGACTTCTTCGGCGGCCGGCACGACAACGCCCGCGTCAAGGCTTTCCTGAGTCGCGTGGCGCACTGACAGCCGCGGGGCTGTTGGCCAGCTCCGTCACCACCTGCTCGAAGGTGAGGGGCTCCCGGCCGATGAGCCGGGGCAGGTCCTGCGTGACCTGGGCCAGTTCGCCTTTGGCAATGGCGGTATAGGTGGAGACCCAGGCCTCGATCTCCCAGTCCGGGGTATCGGGGTAGGCCGCCCTGCGGCTGGCAAAGGCCTCGGCAATGGTCTCGTTGTGAAACCGGTGGGGCTTGCCGGTGCATGTGGTGAGGATGCGGGCAATGTCCTCCATGCTCAGCGACTGGCTGCCGGTGAGGGTGTAGGTGCGCCCCTGGTGCTGCGTGCCGCCAGCGGCGATATCGGCCATGATGTTGGCGACCGCCTGGGCAGCATCGCGCTGGGCGACACAGGCCACACGCCCCTGTTCTGCAGGACCGCAGATTACGCCTTCGGCATCGGCCAGCCGGGCCATCAGCTCGCTGTAGAAGTTGTCGCGCACGAAGGTGTGCTTCATGGTCGAGCGGCGGATGGCTTCTTCAGTGACCGCGTGGGTACGCGCCAGCGTGAAGGTGCTGTCGGGCCGTGCCTCGGCAAAGGACAGGTACACCAGATGCTGGATGCCGGCGGCCTGGGCGGCACGCACCAGGGTGAGATGTTCCTGTTCGCGCGTGGGGCTTTCGGCGGCCGAGACCATGAAGAGCGCATCGACGCCCTGCAGGGCCTCGCGGGCCAGCTCGAAATCACCGTAACTGAAGGGGCGCGGCTCGCAGCCGGGCAGTCTGGGGGCGCGGGACGGATTGCGCAGCGGCAGGATCAGGGGCAGGCCCTGGTCGCTCAGCAGGCGGGCGACCTGTCCGCCGATATGGCCGGTGGCGCCGGTGATGGCCAGTTGCATGTCGTTTCTCCTGGATGAGCCCTGGAAGAACCATCATGCCAGAAGGAACGGGAGGAGGGCAGCGAAGCCCCCCGGGCGGCCGTCAGATAGTGTCGCGCTCGATGGGTGAGCGTCTCGGCCTCGGGGGCTCACTTGCCCGAGCAGCCCTCAGGCAGCGTCGCACTCGACCAGGTGCTGCCCCGCGCTCCAGTCCAGGATCTGCAGCACGCGCGAGGCGTCGTCGCGGATCTGGATGGCGATGTTGGTGGAGGCGTCCAGCCGGCGCAGCAGCCAGGGGGTGATCTCGGTCTCGAAGGGATCGGGCAGGATCACCTGATCGCTGAGGGTGCCGGCGGCGGTGCTGTCGTTGAGCGGGGAGATGGGCAGGGATCCCAGCTTGCGCTCGATGCGTTCGATGGCGTTTTCCAGGGCGGCGGTGGCCTCGGGCAGGTTCAGGCGGTCGCGACGCAGCACCAGAAGCGCCTTCACGGCACTGAGCTGGGCCAGCAGCTGGTAGCAGTGCACCTGCATGTATTGCAGGGCCTCGATGGGCGGGCGCACGGCGCGCGGCTCGGACAGGGAGCGCTGGGTGGCCTGCACCAGGGCCGACAGGCTGTCGAAGGCCTCGCGGCGCGCCAGGCGCCATTCCAGCTCGGGGGTGTCCTCGACGCTCTTGAGCTGTTCGGGGTCCAGCGCCAGCTTGGCATGGCGGATCTGGGCATCGATGGTGCGTTGCACGACGGCCGGAATCTGGCCGCGTTCCCACGAGGGCAGAATGTACGCAAAGGCCCAGGCGATGACGGCACCCAGCAGGGTGTCGGCCATGCGCTCGAAGAGGGTGAACGTGGCGTGGCTGCTGTCGCCGTAGGCCAGCATGTAGGCCTGGATGAGGCCCAGCGTGGTGCCGGCCACGGAGGTGACGAGATAGCGGCGCTGAGCAAAGCCATGGGCGGCCCCCTGGGCCACCGTCATGACGACGAGCAGCACGATGCTGGCCGGATGCAGTCCCAGCAGGCCCATGGTGAGCAGGCATCCCACCAGGGTGCCGGCCACGCGCTGGTTGCGGCGCTCCAGCGTCTGCGACAGGCTGCCTCGCAGCACGACGGCGATGGTGAGCAGGATCCAGTAGTCGTGCAGGCCGCCCCAGGGCAGGTTGATGGAGACGGCATAGCCCGTGCCCATGGCCAGCGCGGCGCGGATGGCGTGGCGCATCTGCGGGGTCTTCCAGCCCCAGACCGAGAAGAAGGGTGCCCACGACCAGGCGGTGGGGCTGACGAACATCTGCCAGTTGGCGCGCACGATGGCCAGGTTGGGCATCTGCTCGCCGCGGGCGGTGCGTGAAAGGCGCAGGATCTCGTCGTTGATGTGACCGATGCGGTGAGCGATGCCGCGCACCAGCATGGCCGGGGTGGGCCCCAGGCTGAAGCCGTCCTGTTCGTAGTCGTGGGTGGAGCGGATGGTGGCGATGCGGGTGCGTCGATCGATGGCGGGGCGGGGGCGGTAGCCCAGGAAGAGCGCATCGGCCAGGGCATCCACCTCGTCGGCCAGCTCGTCGAGCACCGAGCGCATCTGGGCCAGGGCGTGGCGGTGACGCGGGTGGGTGCGCAGGCCATCCAGATCCAGCTCACTGGCCAGCAGCTGGTCGCGGATGTCGATGACGATGACCAGCATGCCGGCAATGCGCTGGCGGAACGGGGTGCGGGGTGATTCCAGCACGATGTCGCGGGTGGCCTGCATCTGGTCGGCCAGCGCGGCCTGGGCCTTCAGCAGCTGGCTCAGCAGCGCCTCGCACTCATCCGTGTCACAGGCGCGCTGGTGGCGGAACTGGCGTGCCTCGGTGCGGATCAGGTCGGCCAGCGAGATCAGCACGTCAGCCATGGCCAGCGCGCGGTAGCGGGCGTTGAGCGCCAGGTTGGCCAGCGTGGCCCAGATGACGTAGAGACCGGCGCCGATACTGAAATAGAGCGTGCTCTGAAGGGCCGCACTTTCGGCTCCGGGCCGGTGGCTGGCGATGGAGAAGATGGCCGTGAACATCATGCCCATGGCCACCGGAATGCCCCGTTTGCCCCAGGCCATGGCCAGGAAGGCCAGGAACGAGAAGAACGTGAGGAAGATGCCCAGTTCCAGGTGCCGGCCGTTGAGCAGCTGGACGATGTAGAACACGGGCACACCGGCGATGAAGGGCAGCATCATCGTGCGCAGCTTGCCCCGGCGCGGCGCGGCCACGTCCGGCGGCGTGACGGCGATGACGCCGACGGTGGCGAGCGAGGCCGCATAGGCGCCCAGCCAGTTCTCGACGATGAGCGATATCACCAGCAGTCCCAGACAGGCGGTGATGCCATTGGTGATGTAGTGGCTGAGCAGGACGCGCAGGAAGGCGCGGGTGCGGGGGGAGAACTTCAGGGGACGCATGGTGAACTTCAGGGCCGGCCGCTGGGGCAGTCGGAGCGTGCGGGCGGCAGTGTTGCCGTCGCAGGCGGAGATGGCACCCTATTCTGCATGGTGTGCGGCCCTGCGCCAACTGGCGGGAGATGGTCGGCATGTGCCTGTGGTGCCCGGGGTGCCGTGGCTTCAGACAGCGCCGCGTGTGGATGCGGCCGTGTCAGGGGCTGCGGTGCCTGGCGGGTCAGCGTGGTTCGTCGGGCAGCAGGTGTCCTGCGGCGAAAACCGACGGATCGGACTTCATGTTCTGACCAGGAATGAGCCGCATGGATTCACTTTCTGCACGTTTTGCCATGGTTTATTGGGGGGACGCGAAACAGTTTCATTCATCATGAATCACCTGTATCGGTGACTGTTCCTTATGCTGAAAAAGCCGTGTTGCCGCCGGGCCTGAACCGGGCGATGCGGCGCCATTCATGGAAATGTCATGAGGAGAGTCGGACAGATGACCGGGAACAAGCAGGGTCTTTGGATAGGAGCAGCAGTGCTGGTGTCACTGCTGGCCGCCTGTGGCGGTGACAGCGCAAATGACGGTGCAGCGCAATCGGGTGCCGAGGTGAAGCAGCTGAAGGCAGAGCAGGCTGACGGCAATGCGCAGGCGCCAGGCCGTGGCACGGATGGGGCTGCATCGGCAGCGGCAGCCGATGCGGCTGCGCCTGTAGCGCAAGGGGCCGCAAACGAGGCGGCGGGTCAGCAGGAGGCTGCGAAGGCGGACACCGGAGTGACGGAGCACGGGATCCGCGGGGAAGTTGCAGCCGATCTTCTGGTCCAGAACAACACGTTCCGGGATTATGACGACCCGACCATGGAGCGAACACAGGTCATGGCCTTTTCCGATCCGGGGCTGCCGCTTTCTGGCCCGCCGCCGGAAGGCAAACCCCTGGACGCATCCTCCAAGGCACCGAATGTATTTGCCCACCAATATACGCAAAAAAAGATCGAGGATATTGATGGCAGCACGGATGTGGATGGCACGCACCAGATCAGACTGGGGTCCCAGAGCATCCTGCGTCCCGAAAAGCTCCAGGAATTTCCGGGAGGCTATGAGCCCCTGGCTTCGATCATGGGGGTGACGCTCGATGAAAGCTCTTTTGCCTGGTCGTCGTATGGCGCAGCCTGGTTTTCCCCGGCTTCCGGGATTCGGGAAGGGAAGTTGCTGATGCGACTTGAACGAAGGGCGGTCGTCAGGAACATTGCCTATCAGGAGCTTGAGGACGGCTCGTGGAAGGTCCCGCTCACCAGCGACAGGACCTACGACGTGAAATATGGAGAGATCATTCCATTCGATACCGTACTGCAGCACTGGAAGGATGCCGAAGGCAACTTCACGGAGCTGCTCTTTCTGAAGGGAAGGCGCAAAGGAGAAGTCCGACTGTGCACGAATACGGCAGTCAAGGGCTTTCGGCGTCTGACCTGCAATATCTGGGGAGTGAACTCGTATGCGCCGGAGGATCTGGGAACCTATGTGGTGGATGATCGTTCCTTCCACCAGAAGGGGGCGGGCCTGAGGTACTGGGAGTCGGCGCTGCCAGGGACGAATGCGGCAGAGCAACCGGCGGCTGGCCAGCAGGCAACGGCGCAGGGTGCTGGTGCCGAACAACCGCAGGCCGCTGCGCAGTAAGACCAACTGCGTCTTCATGAGGGCCAGGGACCTTCGTGATCCCTGGTAGCCTGAGTTGCCGTGCAGCCGAGGTTTGTCCATGGGGAAGGAACGGATCGTCCTGCGGGATGATCCGGTTCTTCCCTTGCGCTTTGGACAGGGAGACTCCATCTGTGCGCAATGTGCTGCCGTTGTGGCAGCATGACGGCTTTTCCACTTGCCACGGGAAGACATCATGGCCATTGCCCATATCCTCAAGCCGGCGCCGGAAGGCGGCGCTGCCCAGCTGTTTCTGCTGTTCTGCGACGCCGGCCAGTCCTGGCAGGAGATGGCGCCGCTGGGTGAGGCGCTGGGCAAGGCCTTTGGTTCAGCGGCCATCGTGGCGCTGCAGGGACCGCACGCGCAGGGTGAGGATCATGGCTGGCTGGAGCCGGCTGGTGAGATGCAGGCCGGTGAGACTCTGGCCGGGGTGGCGGACACGCCCATGGAAGGCCGTGCGCTGCTGACGGCCTGGGAAGACGAGGCGCTGGCAGGGGCTATCGAGACGGCACTGCCGGGCTGCATCGGCAGCATCCGTAGCTGGCAGGCGCAGATGAAGGTGCTGCCCGAGGCCACGGCACTGATCGGTGTGGGCGAAGGGGCCACGATGGCGCTGGCGGCTGCGATGGCGTCGGCTGGTGACGGACATCCGGTCTGTGGTCGCGTGAGCACGGTAGGGGGGCGTTTCGGGCCGGTGCCCGATGCGGTGTCACCGACGCTGGTGCTGCATCTGGTGCATGGCAAGGCGGACCAGAGCGTGCATTTCCGTCATTCGGTGAAGACGGCCGAGGACCTGGTCAAGCGTGATGCCGACGTGATGGCCGATATCGTGCCGCATGAAGGCCATGCCCTGAGTGACGAGCTGGTGGGCTGGCTGGTGGACCGTCTGCAGTCACGGGTGCCGCGTCATCTGTGGCAGGCCGCCATGCGCGTGCAGGGTGCCGAGCCGGGCGGGGATAGCTGCGGCTGATGTGTTGGTGAAAAAAGGGCCAGTCATCCGTGCGGAGGATGATCTGGCCCTTTGTTTGAAGAGACGGCTTCGCTTAGCCGTGCTCGCGCACGTCGGTTTCCACTTCGTCGAAGGTCTGGCGGATGCTGGCCGAGGGCGGCGGCGAGATCAGGCTGAAGATGACGACGGCGAGGGTCGAGAGCAGGAAGCCCGGGATGATCTCGTAGACGGTATCGAACACGGGCATGCCCAGGGCGGCCCAGCTGGTCTTCTTCCAGATGATGACGGTGAGGGCACCGACGATCATGCCGGCCAGTGCGCCGTTGCGGGTCATGCGCGGCCACATCAGCGACAGCAGCACGACGGGGCCGAAGGCGGCACCGAAGCCGGCCCAGGCGTAGCTGACCAGGCCCAGCACTTCGCTGTTGGGGTCGGAGGCCAGCCAGATGGCGACGACCGAGACGAGCAGCACCATGGCGCGACCGACCCAGACCAGTTCATGGTCGGAGGCGCCGCGGCGCAGGAAGGTCTTGTAGAGGTCCTGGGTGAGGGCGCTGGAGCAGACGAGCAGCTGGCAGGACAGGGTGCTCATGACGGCAGCCAGGATGGCGGCCAGCAGCAGGCCGGCGATCCAGGGGTTGAACAGCAGCCGGGAGATCTCGACGAAGACGGTCTCGTTGTTGGCGGCCACGGTGTTGGGGATTTCGGGGTGGCTGCCGAAGTAGGCGATGCCGAAGAAGCCGACGCCAACCGAGCCGAACAGGCACAGGAACATCCAGATCATGCCGATGCGGCGGGCGTTGGGGATGGTGTGGAGCGATTCGGCGGCCATGAAGCGCACGAGGATGTGTGGCTGGCCGAAGTAGCCCAGACCCCAGGCGGCCAGCGAGAGGATGGCCAGGGTGTCGAGGTCGCCCATCAGGCTGGTGGCACCGGGCTTGATCTGTTCGACGAGCTGGATGCTCTCGGTGACACCGCCCTGGTTGTAGATGACCATCAGCGGGGCGAGGATCAGCGCGCCGATCATCAGTGATGCCTGGATGGTGTCGGTCCAGCTTACGGCCAGGAAGCCGCCGATGAAGACGTAGGCGATGGTGCACAGGGCGCCGACCCAGAGGGCGACGCTGTAGGGCATGCCGAACATGCTCTCGAAGAGACGGGCGCCCGCCACGACGCCGGAGGCGCAGTACAGGGTGAAGAAGACGAGGATGACCACCGCCGTGAAGATGCGCAGCAGGTTGCTGTGGTCCTCGAAGCGGTTGGTGAAGTAGTCGGGCATGGTGAGGGCGTTGCCGACCTTCTCGGTGTAGACGCGCAGGCGCCCGGCCACGAAGTACCAGTTGAGCCAGGCGCCGATGCACAGGCCGATGGCGATCCATGATTCGGACAGGCCGCTGGCGTAGACGGCGCCAGGCAGGCCCATCAGCAGCCAGCCGCTCATGTCGGAGGCGCCGGCCGACAGGGCGGTGACGAAGCTGCCCAGGCTGCGTCCGCCCAGGATGTAGTCGGACAGGTTGCTGGTGGCCCGGTAGCCCAGCCAGCCGATCAGCAGCATGGCAACCAGGTAGATGGCAAACATGATGGTGGTTGCCGTATCTGCGGGGGTCATGGTCATGGACCGTCTCCTTGTATCGGATGGATAGATGCCGGCGGAAAGGCCGGGCAGATCCGGAGGGTCGGCCGCTGGGTGGGGCCGTAGGGATCTGCCGGATTGTCGTCAGGATGAACAGGGGAGGCCATCCTGAACGAAAGCGCTGGCAAGGTGGCGGATTCTACGCGCAAGGTGTCATGGGACCACTGATGGAATGGTTATTGATTGCAGGGGCATTGACCTTCCCACGATGGGAAGGTTTATGCTTGGAGGCTCCAGCAAGGTCGTGAAACGGCAAGGAAATGGATCATGAATGAACCGAATCCGGTTGTGTCCGGCACCGGGCTGCAGAAGGCGGCCCAGACTCTCGTGCTGCCCATTGAGGGCATGAGCTGCGCGTCGTGCGTGCGGCGGGTGGAGATGGCACTGGGCAAGGTGCCCGGGGTGGCGTCGGTGAACGTGAACCTGGCCACCGAGCGGGCCACGGTGACGCTGGCCGAGCCGGTGGAGGCCCAGCAGCTGGTGCAGGCGGTGCAGAAGATGGGCTACGACGTGCCCGAGAGCACCGTGGTGCTGCAGGTGGACGAGATGAGTTGCGCCTCGTGCGTGGGCCGGGTGGAGCGGGCGCTGAAGGCGGTGCCGGGCGTGCATTCGGCCAGCGTGAACCTGGCCACGGAACGGGCGACGGTGAGTGGACTGGCGCCGGTGGCGGCGCTGCTGGCGGCTGCCGAGAAGGCCGGGTATCCGGCACACGTGGTGGAGGGGGGCGAGGAGGCCGGTTCGGCCCCAGGCGCTGCGGGTGATGATGCTGATGCGCATGGTGCCGGCGTTTCAGGGAAAGCGGGTGCTCACTCTGTTGTGGATCGCAAGGCGGCCGAGCAGCAGGCGCTGTGGCGTGACCTGTGGCTGGCGGCCGCGCTGGCGCTGCCGGTGTTCCTGCTGGAGATGGGGGGGCACATGGTGCCGGCCTTCCATCACTGGGTGGCGCACACCATCGGCACGCAGAACAGCTGGTACCTGCAGTTCGTGCTGACGACGCTGGTGCTGTTCGTGCCGGGGCTGCGCTTCTACCGCAAAGGCATTCCGGCGCTGCTGCGCGGGGCGCCCGACATGAATTCGCTGGTGGCGGTGGGCACGCTGGCCGCCTGGGGCTTCTCCACGGTGGCCACCTTCCTGCCGTCGGTGCTGCCGGCAGGCTCGGTGAACGTGTACTTCGAGTCGGCGGCGGTGATCGTGGTGCTGATCCTGGTGGGGCGCTTCCTGGAGGCGCGGGCCAAGGGGCGCACGTCGGAGGCGATCCAGCGGCTGGCGGGCCTGCAGGCCCGCACG
>ERZ773057.528-NODE-528-length-15913-cov-3.490793_pt1 | contig 15913 bp, 10 predicted proteins | sample MGYA00580629_ERZ773057 | MGnify/ENA primary metagenome ERZ773057 (study PRJEB29015, sample SAMEA2738143) | human oral metagenome | biome: human oral; feature: human-associated habitat; material: saliva | place: China | collected 2163 ...
TGTCATTCACATCGGCGAGCGCCAGCAGCCTCGTCCCCTCCGGCAGAACGTACTGCAGGATCCGCAGCAATTCCTTCGGAACGGTCCCGTCCTTGAACACTGCCAGGGCCGGTTGCGGCAACTCGCCGATCCGGTGGGGACGGTTGCGGAGAACCGCCACCTTTTCGGCCAGCGCTTCGGCCAGTGGTGCGATGTCGTGGCGGTCCGTACCTCGACCGGCGCCGAGCTTGAACGACCGCCTGCCGGGCAGTGCGGCCACCAGGCGGGCCCGCCGCTCGAGGGCCTCGAGCAGCTCCGCGATGCGCCCCATCGCCTCGTCGTGCTCCTGTTGGGTCGTCTCCACGAGGGAAGTCAGCAGCTGCTGATTCTCAGCGGCGTGGTCCTCGTCGTAGGCGATGGAGGCGGCTCGCAGCACCCGGAAGCGGAACCAGGAACCCTCGGCCATGAGAAGCCCATGGGCGTCGGCGATGATCTCCTCGCCGTGCCCCTGGAGATACTCATTGCGACTCCTGGCATTCGGACTGAGGGCCTTGACGTGGCCCTTCACGTAGTCGTCGAAAACATGGCGCTCCGCGCGCAGGTCGGCCTCCCTCGTCTTCACGGCACCGTAGATGTGCTGGTTGACGAAGCCCACCATCTGGGCCTCCTCCACCGCACGGACCGTGGTTTCGTACAGGCCGAGCAGGGTGTTCCAATGGTCCTGACGCAACTCCTTCAGAACCTCCTGGGTGAGTTCGAGGTTCTCATCAACCCGGCGGGAGACGGAGGCCAACTGCATCTGCAGGCTCAGGAGCGCGGCTGCGGGCCCGAGCGAGGACAGCAGGGTGGCGGCCTGCGCACTGGTCGCCGGAGCCCACCGTATGACGTGCGAGAAACCGTGGCCCTCGGTGAGGACGCCCAGGTTCCAGCCCCCTGACTGCACCGGAACCGCGGTCTTGAGCGCCTCCAGCGTCTGGGGTGCGAGCCGGGACCAGCCCCTGCGCCGGCAGCGCGCCCTGGACGCCTTGGACCCCGGTATTCACCAGCCCGGCACCGATCGCGAGCCGGTCGGTCAGTCTCTTCGTCGTCTCGGTGCTCATCATGCTGAAGGGGATCAGTTCCATCTCGGACGGGGGCCTGTCCGCGAAGAGGACGGCCATGCCGGCCCCGACCTCGACCAGCGCGGTCGTCGGATCATCGCGGGACGCGGGATCGGATCGAGAAGACGCGTCGTTCGGCAGGGGCATGCGGATCCTCCTTGATCAGTCAGGGCAACGCACGACAGAGCCCCACCACTGACACGGCGGAGCCCTGAGTGGTCAGGCAGTCACTTCGATATCCTCATCGAAACCGGGGAACTGCTCAGGGTTGAGTAGGGATATCACGCACGTGCCCGATCGAGCAGGGCCCGTCGACCACGGCGGCAGGGGCTGCTCGCGTCGGCTCACCACTAGCCAGTGCCACAGCAGGCATGTGACCGCCGCGCCGATGCGGCCCATGCGGTGCCGCTCTCCACCACGACTTGCTACTCTGTCAGGGATAAATTTTCAATACCTTCACACCCCTGCCACTCCCTGAAGAGTCCCGGAGGCGTGAAGCAGACCAGGAGGGGCTGCACTCATGAGGAAAAAGCTTTGTTATCTGTTGAGCGCGATCCTCGCGTTCGGCATCGTGGCACCGGGCGGGACGACGACAGCGACCGGGCTGGGCAACTCGATCCCCGCCCAGGTGCTCCAGCAGGGGGCCCCGGCCGACGATTCCGACTCGCTGTCGACGTCCCAGCCCCGCGCGGCCCTCTTCGACGCCGTGACGGTCACGGTGGACGACGAGGCGGACCTGCTGGCCGCCATCGCCGCCGCGACCGACGGCGACGCGACGACGATCAAGCTCACGGGCGACATCGCCCTGACCGGCACCGTCACGATCCCCGCCGGCAAGGTCATCACCATCACGAACGCCGATGGCGCGGCGCCGACCGTCACGGGCAGCGCCAAGCCGTTCGTCCAGGTGGCGGCCGGCGGCACGTTCACCCTCAGCGGCGACGTGACGCTGGATGGCCAGGGCCGGGAGAACAGCTTCGTCCGCACAGAGGGCTCCTTCACCCTGGACGGCGCCACCCTGCGCAATCTGCTGGCCTCCCGGCAGGGCGCCGACGACCAGAACGTGGGCGCTGTGATCGCCTCGGGCGGCGATGCCACGTTCACCATGGCGAGCGGCCTGATCACCGACACCACGATCGAACGCGATCATGGCGCGGCCGTCTACGTCCGCGACGGCGCCACCGCGACGATGAGCGGCGGCACGATCACGAACACCACGATCGACAACCAGTTCGCAGGATCGGTCCTCATCGACGGGGCAACCTTCACCATGGAGGGCGGCGAGATCTCCAACGGCGCAGCCGGGGATCAGATCCAGACCTCCGGCGGCGTACTCGTCCTGGCAGTCAACCCGAATGGGGCCGCCGCCGACAATGCCATCGAGTCCACCTTCACGATGAACGGCGGCACGATCACGAACTGCTCGGCCCCGCATGGCGGCGGCGTCTACGTCTACGGCGGCTCCGCCGGCTACCGCGACTTCTGGTCGAAGGCGCACTTCACGATGAACGGCGGCACGATCTCCAACTGCCAGGCGACGGGCCTGACCACGGCCACGGGTGAACTCTCCGACGGCGCTGGCGGCGGCGTCTACGTCGAGAGCGGCAGCGACTTCGTCATGAACGACGGCGCCATCACCGGCAACACCTCCGTCGGCGTGGGTGGCGGCGTCGCGACCTACGACACCTTCGTCGCCTACTTCCACAAGACCGCCTACGAGGACGCGCCCGGCCGCTACTACGACATCGTCTACAGCCAGTGGCCCAGCTTCTTCCCCGCCTCGTTCACCATGAACGGCGGCACGATCTCCGGCAACAGCGCCCGGATGGAGGAGACGACGCAGACGGACAGGGGCTGCGGCGGCGGCGTCTACGTGGCCTCCAGCGAGGTGCGCATCAACGCCGGAACCATCGAGAACAACACCGCCAGCAAGCAGGGCGGCGGACTCTACGTCGGCTCGGTGCCCTACACCCTGTACATCAACGACTCCCTCATCACCGACAACGAGGCCTCCGTGCTCGGCGGCGGCGTGTGGTTCTGCCCCACCGGCGAGGCCAGCATCAACGTGAACAGCGGTACCGCCCTCTACGGCAACACCGCCACCGGCGCCGGCGATGACGCCTCCATCGTGCGCTTCCCCGACAACGAGAAGAAGACGGCCGCGACAATCTCCGACCGCATGCTGGGCGGCGGCCTGGCCGACTGGCACCTGGACGGCGCGACCCTCGAAGCCGACGCCGATAACTCGGTCGGTGTGCCCGACCCGGACGTCGCCCGCTACTCCACCGACACGGCCGGCCAGACGGCGGTCTCGGGCATCACCGACGACCCGGCCTCCTACGAACTCAAGGCCACCCCGAGCGAAGAGGCCATCGAGCTCTCCTCCGGCCTCGCCACAGTGACCATCCGGAACAACTCATCCACCCGCGGCGGCGGCATCGGCTCGAACGGCAAGGTCGTGCTCGGCAACGAGCACGAATACACCGAGAGCCTCACCGTGACCAAGCACTGGGACCCGGGCCAGACCGCGCTCAGCGCACCCGAGAACGCCACGGTCTGGCTGACCATCGACGGCCACCGTGTGGAGAGCGCCGTGCTCGATGAGTCGAACGGCTGGACCCACACCTTCGAAGGCTTGCCGCTGAACTCCGGCGCCACCATCGAGGAGGACGCGCCGGAGGGCTGGACCGCGAATTACCAGCGCGAGTACAACCCGGACACCCGGGTGATCTCCATCGTCGTGACGAACGAGGCCGTCGAGGCCACGCCCGCGCCGACTCCGACACCCACCCCGATGCCCGCGCCGACTCCGACACCCACCCCGATGCCCGAGGTGACGCCGACTCCCAATGCGCCGACGACGCCTGAGGAGACGACTGCTCCGACGCCGGGAACGTCGCCCACGACGAGGCCCGCCAGGATGCCGCGAACCGGTGAGGACGCCTTCGAAGGACTGTTCGGGGCCGTGGCGCTCGTCGCCGCCTGCGCCGGCGTCCAGGCGCTGCGCAGCCACAAGCGCTCATGACCCAGGGTGACGGCCGGGTGCGGGACAGCGCCCCGCACCCGTTGGTGTCCGACTGCGGAGTGTGCGTCCTGTCCGCGGTGGCGATCCTGGTGATCGGTCTCGTCCTCGGACGCTCCCGATCGAGCGCCTCGCTGTGAGCACGGGACGCCGCGCGGCCGGAACTGTCTGTCCTTGTCGAAATCGGATACCCGGGTGATGGGCAGGGCGCCGCGCGGCCGGAGCCGTCCCCGCCCGCGCCATCGGACAGGAACGGACCGGCAGGGTCCGGGCGGGCGAGCGGCCCTCACGGGCACCAGGACGGCGACCGCCGCCACCTGGATGGATGGTGGATGGCGTGTCGGCCCGCCCTCACGAACGTTTCGGCGGCTCCTGAACGGTCCCGGCGAGGGCTCCCTCGTCCGGACGGACGAGCGGCCCCACGAGCTCGTGCGGCCGGTAGGGCTCCTCGAGGCGCGCCACCTCGTCGGCGGTGAGCCGCACGTCGAGGGCGCGCACCGCGTCGTCGACGCGGCCGGGCCGCGAGCAGCCGACGACGGGGGCGGCGACCCCCTTGGCCCAGTGCCAGGCCAGGGCGATGTCGGCCATCGGCACCCCGCGTCGGGCCGCGAGCTCGGCGACGCGGGCGACGATCGGCAGGTCGGCCTCGCGCTCGCGGTCGTACTTGCTGCGCATCGTGACGTCGGTGGTGGCCCGGACGCTGTCCGCGTCCCAGTCCGGGCGCGCGAGGTGACCGGAGGCGAGCGGGCTGTAGGGCGTGAGCGACATGCCGTACCGGCGGCACACGGGGATCATCTCCCGCTCGTCCTCGCGGTAGAGCAGGTTGTAGTGGTTCTGCATGGACGAGAACCTGGTCCAGCCGCCCGCGTCGGCCGCCATCTGCATATTGTGCAGCTGGTAGGCGTACATCGCGCTCGCCCCGATCGCGCGGACGCGGCCGCCCCGCACCAGCGCATCGAGGGCCTCCATGGTCTCCTCGACGGGGGTGTCGTAGTCGAAGCGGTGGATGATGTAGAGGTCGAGGTGGTCGGTGCCCAGCCGCCCGAGGGTGGCGGTGATCTCCCGCTCGATGGCCCGGCGCGACAGGTGCCCCTCGTTGAAGTAGACCTTGGACGCCAGGACCACGTCCGCGCGCGCCACCCCCAGGTTCTTCAGCGAGGCCCCGATGAACTCCTCGCTCGTGCCGTGGGCGTAGACGTTCGCCGTGTCGATGAAGTTCACCCCCAGCTCGAGGGCCCTGGCGATCACCGCCTGGGTTGCGGGCTGGTCGATGACCCACTGGTGGAAGTCCGGGAAGACCCGGCCGAAACTCATGCCCCCGATGCACAGCCGCGGGATCGTGATGTCCGTGGCGCCGAGTCGCGTGTACTCCATTACTCCTCCTCGAGCCGCCCCGTTCCGCTCTCCGGCCGACGGCGCCGCGGACGCGGCACCGGCCATGTCACGCGGCCACGGTGAGATAGTCGCCGTCGTCGATGAGGAGGGCGTCGAGCACATAGTAGCCGCCGACGTGCGCGAGCCCGTATCTCTGGCAGCAGGACCCCTGGTACTCGCTGGACGAGTGGACGAGCACGACCGGATCGCCGTGCCCCTGAGCCAGGTATCCCGCCATGACGGAGTCGGGGATGTAGACCGTGTCCATCCAGACGGGTCGGCCCTCGGACCCGCCGTCGACTGTGCGCCGGTACGTGGGGCCGACGGGCTCCGCTGCCGAGCAGGAGGAGCGCCGCCCCCAGCAGAGGTCGTCGGGGAGATCCTGGGGGGCGACCTCGGTGAACTGCTCCGCGAACGACGCGGAGCTCCCCCACTGGAGCAGCGGCGTGTCCTCGTCGACGAGGGTCGTGGCCTCGCGCTTCGGATCCGAGTCCTGGGAGAGGGGGGCGTCGATCCTCAGGGCGCGGGTGACCTCGGGGAAGTAGAGGCTCTCGTCGTGAAGGACCGCGTCCCGGTCCTGCCCCCACTTCCAGGTGCCGGCATCGGCCCCGTCCTTCATCTGGTAGAGGACGCAGTGGAGCGCCAGGTTCTCCGGGTTCCCCGGTCCGGCTCCGGCGAGCAGCCGGTCGGCGCGGTCGAGCGCGCCGCGGATGTCCACGTCGCCGGGGTAGAGCAGTTCGAGATCGTTGCGACTGGCCATCGTCGCGCCGAACACCCTCTGCGGGTCGCCGCCGTCGTAGAGGTCGCTCACCATCACCTCGGACTCGTCGATGGTGTCAGCATTGGTGGAGACGGGCGCCGGCAGGTCCAGCGCATCGGCGATGCTCCGGTACGTGTCCGCGATGATCTCCGGCGCCTGGTAGCTGTCCCTGAAGGACGAGATGCCGGCGTCCACCGGGCCATCGGGCACCTTGTACATCGGCCGCTCGTGCGTCGCATAGTCGGCCTCGACGTGGAAATCGCGTCCGTCGTGGCGCGCGGTGAAGACGACCGCGTCGTCGACCGCCGTGCGGGAGGGGTCGTCGTCCATGTCGGTGCTCCCCCGGTGGCCGGTGATCTCGGGTTCGAAGCCGTACTTGTCGCGGCAGTGGTCGACGACCGCCTGCTGCGCCTGCTGCGCACGCCGGGCGTTGTAGGCGCTCATCCGCACGCGCTGCGAGCAGTGCTGCGACGTGCAGAGAGCAAGGGAGAGGAGCAGGGCGGGGAGGAGAACACCGACCAGGACGATCGCGACCACGAGGAGAGCACGCCGCCTCGACCGCCTCGCCGCCGCCATGCGTCCCCCGTTCCGAACAATGCCCCGGATGGGCAGTGAAAACTCTTCACGTTCACGGGATTTTCCGGCGGTGAGGAATGACATTCCTGACCGGGAGGCTCATTCAAAACCCTTGTCGGACCCAACCCTGACCACGATCTTTCCTTGATGACGAGTCAGCTTTGAATGCCCCTCCGGGAATCAGCCTCCCGACCGGTCCCCATGAGATCCTCGCGAGCAAATCATTTTGAACATTACTCGACAAGATTCCAGAAGTCAAACACCATGACTCGTCGGACCATGGGAATCATTCCCGGAGGTTTGCTCACAGAAGCTTGTTCACAGCACGACGGAAAGGAGTCCTGACAAGGGGGAGCGCTCGTGCGAACGACTCCTGTGAATGAGCCTCACCGCATCTGTCTCCGGGGGCACGACAAGGGACGACGCTCCTGCACGGGGTTTCCGCGAGGCTCGTCCACGGCATCCGCGGCGGACACTCCGACCGGGGACGACCATCATGATCGGGCCCCTGCGAGCAGGCCCCCGAACAGCTCTCGCAGCACCGTCGGCACCGTCGGATGAGGCTGCGGCGAGCCGGAGAGCTTCCGAGCCGCCCCGCGGACGAGCCCCCGTGATCTCGTCGGGCCGCGGACCCGTGGGGAGCCCGCCCGCGGGCTCACAGCTCCTGCCCGAGCGGGACAGCGCCCCATCACGACACGGCCGGGGCCGCGACGGCGAACCAGCAGTCCCGGCTCACAGCTCCTGCCCGAGATAGCGCCCCGTCACGCTCGCCGGGTTCGCGGCCACGTCCTCCGGCGTGCCCGCGCAGACGACGGCGCCGCCCGCCCCGCCGCCGCCGGGGCCCATGTCCACGACCCAGTCGGCGTCGGCGATCACGTCGAGGTCGTGCTCGACGACCACGACCGTCGCGCCGTTCCGCGCGAGGCCGTCGAGCACCCCGAGCAGCGTCCCCACATCGAGCGGGTGCAGGCCGATGGTCGGCTCGTCGAACACGAGGAGCGCGTCGTCCTGGCGTCTGCCGAGCTCACCGGCGAGTTTGAGCCGCTGCGCCTCGCCACCCGAGAGCGCTGGCGTGGCCTCGCCCAACGTGAGATAGCCGAGCCCCAGGTCGTGGAGCGTCCGCAGACGCGCGGTCACCGTGCGCATGCCCCGCGTCAGCACGAGCGCCTGGTCGACGGTGCAGGCCATGAGCTCGGGCAGCGAGACCGCCTCGGGGACGGCGCGCGCACGGGACCCGGGGGCGCCCGTCGCAGCGTCCTTCGCGCGCTTGACCGGTCGGCGCACCCGCCCCGCCTCCTCCGCGTAGCGCGCACCGCCGCAGTCGGGGCACGGGACGTCCACGTCGGGCAGGAACTGCACGTCGAGCGTGATGGTGCCCGTGCCGTCGCACGTCGGGCAGCGCAGGGCGCCGGTGTTGTACGAGAAGTCCCCCGCCCGGAGGCCGCGCGCCCTGGCGTCCTCGGTGCGCGCGAAGGCGCGGCGCAGCTCGTCGAGCACGCCCGAGTAGGTGGCCACGGTCGAGCGCACGTTGACCCCGATGGGCGCGGCGTCGATGATCCTGGCCCGTCCGATGCCGTCGGCCGCCACGCTCCTGACGTGCGCCGGGAGCGGCTCGCCCGCCGCGCTCGCCTTCAGCGCCGGGACCAGGCTCTCCAGCACGAGCGTCGTCTTGCCCGAGCCCGAGACGCCCGTGACCGCCGTGAGCCGCCCGCGGGGGATGCGCACCTCGAGCGGCCCGACGGTGTGCAGCGGCCCCGTGGTCAGGTCGATCGATCCCGCGGCGAACATCTCGGCGGTAGGGACGCGGCTGCGCACGCGCACCGTGCGCTCGCCGGTGAGGAACGGGGCGATGCGCGACGCCGGGTTCCGCCCGACCTCCGCCACGGTGCCCTGCGCGATGATGCGCCCGCCATCGGCGCCGGAGGCCGGCCCGACCTCGATGAGATGGTCCGCCCGGCGCAGCACGCGCACGTCGTGATCCACCACCACGACCGAGTTGCCGTCGGCGAGCAGATCGTCCACCACGCCCAGCAGGCCGTCGACATTGGCGGGGTGCAGGCCGATCGAGGGCTCGTCGAGCACGTAGAGCACGCCGGTCGTGCGGTTGCGCACCGCCCGCGAGAGCTGCACGCGCTGGAGCTCGCCGGTCGAGAGCGTGACGCCGGCGCGGTCGAGCGAGAGGTAACCCAGCCCCAGCTGCTGCAAGCGCTCCATCGGCTCGGTCATCTCGTCGAGGATCGCGACCGCCATGGGGCGCACCTCGTCGGGCAGCGACGCGGGCACGCCGCGCACCCAGTCGGCCAGCTCGTCCAGGGTGAGCGCGGTGGCCTGCGCCAGGTCGATGCCGCGCACCGTCATCGAACGGGCCCGCTCGTTGAGGCGCGTGCCGCCGCAGTCGGCGCACGGCCCCACCGTGAGGAACTTCTCGACGCGCCTCATGCCCTTCTCGTCCTTGACCTTGGAGAGCGCGTTCTCCACGGTGCGGACCGCGTTGTAGTAGGTGAAGTCCATCTCGGCGAAGGTGTCGCCCTTCTTCGCCCGGTAGAGGATGTGCCTCTTCTCGGCCGGGCCGTGGAGGACGATGTCGCGCTCCTCCTGCGTGAGCCGGTTGAACGGCACGTCGGTGCGCACCCCGCACGCGCCGCAGACCTGCTTCATGAGATCCCACATGAGGGTGCCCCACGGGGCGACGGCGCCGTCATCGATGGAGATCGACTCGTCGGGCACGAGCGTGGACTCGTCCACGACACGCGTGACGCCCGTCCCGCCGCAGGTGGGGCAGGCGCCCTCGGAGTTGAACGCGAGCTGCTCGGCGCCCAGGCCGTCGAAGGCCGTCCCGCAGGCGGGGCAGGTGTAGGGCACCATCCGGGCCTCGTTCATGCCCGGTGGGACCTCGGCGCCGCAGTGGGGGCAGGTGTAGGCGCCCGTGCGGCTGAAGAGCGGACGAAGATGGTTGAGCAGCTCGGTCGCGGTGCCGAAGGTCGAGCGCACGCCCGGCACCGCGGGCCGCTGCCGCAGCGCCAGCGCCGCCGGCACGTGCCGCACCTCGTCGACCTGCGCCCTGCTCGCCTGCCCGATGCGTCGGCGCGTGTAGGTGGAGAGCGCGTCCATGTAGCGGCGCGAGCCCTCGGCGTAGAGCACGCCCAGCGCCAGGCTCGACTTGCCCGAGCCCGACACGCCCGCGATGCCGACGAACTCGTTGAGCGGGACGTCGACGTCGACGTCCTTGAGGTTGTGGACGCGCGCACCGCGCACCGCTGTCCGGTCCGGCGCGCGTCCGCGCCCGGCTCCACCGGGGTTCCGACTCATCGTCTGCACTCCTCTCACCGAAAGGCGCCGCCCCTCCTCAGATGCCCCGCCTGGGCCCGAGCCCGTCGCCGCCCCTCCTCCGGTCCTGGCCCCGACGGCACCGGCCGGGGCCCGTCCCATCCACGGCGGCTCGTGAGCGTCATGCGACGAGCGCGACGCACACCGCCATGATGGCGAATGCACGACGTCTCGGATGCGCAGGCACGGCAGCCTCCCATGACCTGCAGACGGACAGGCGCATGCGCCTGTCCGGTTCCCACGTGCGATGCTGCCACCTTAATCTCACGAGGCGACCGGACGGCGCCTCCTCATGCGCCCCGCGCGCAGACGCCGTCTGGTGGGATGCCTGCGTGGGAGGCAGAGCATCCTGCCGCCCATGCCGCCGGAGCCACCGGCCCCGCGAGCAACCGGGGCGCACCGGCACTCATGCGCGCTCCGGGCCGGCGCCCATTGCCTCCCCCGGTCCGGAAGCGGCGCAACTGCTGGCGCCGGCAGTCCGGGCGGTGGCCTCCTGTACGCCCTCATGAGCGTCCAGCCATTCGGAGGATATTCGGGCCATGCAGCAATCCCCGCCGTTGTCGGCGACGAACGCGTAGCGGTCACGCGCGGCCGAGAGGTCGCCGCGCGCCTCCGCGAGCAGTCCGCGGCGACGTTCCGCGCCCACCTGCTGCTGGCGTGTGGAGCTCAGGGCATCCATGGCCCCCAGAAGCTCGTTGCAGTGTTGCCAGTCCTTGTCCTCCAGGGCAAGGTCGAAGTCGATCCATGCGAGAAGCAAATGGGCGGTCCTGCGCAGCCGAACCGATGCGCGCCCGTTCGAGCAGAGGACGGCAAGGGCGGCGACCCGCCCGCGGACGTTCGCCAACGCGTCCCGGTCGTCACGATGCTCTGCAACGACCGCGCGCACGTTGCAGGCCAGAAGCCTGTTGGACAGGCTCAGTCCGGGGGAGGATTCCGCCTCGTCCGCCCACTGGAGGGCGATGTCGTCGTATCCGAGCTGCGCCGAGCACATGGCGTAGAGCACCTCCCAGGTTGGCCTCTCGCGGCGCCTCGTGCGTTTCCCCATCAACAGGGCCGTTGCGTCGAGCATCTTCCGGGCGCAGCAGTCGGCAGACAAGATGCCCAAGAGCCCGTCGACGTTGCGCCTGCTGAGGACGACCGAGGCGAACGAGACGCCCAGGCACACCACCGCGTACACGGCGAGCCCCTCGATGTCAGGCGCTCGGACGACAGTGGGGACCGCGCAGACAATCAGCACGAGGACGGCGCCGATCACGATGCGCCGATGCCTGCCGAGGAACCTGCGCACGGCCTCCTGCGCGTTCGCGTACGCATAGGGCGAAGCGGTGCGGATGGGCTCGGAACGTCTCGGCATGGCGTCACACTCCTTCCGGGGCGGTGAGTGGGCCCCGCTCGCCGGCCTCTGCCGGCCGCCCACCAGACCGGACCGGGAGGGCGGCCGGGCCAAGACGGTCTTGAATTCTTGCTTCTGGGCGCGGACAGGTTTCGCCGCGTCCCGGTTCCCGGCCTGCCCGGTCAGCACCGAGCGCATCCTGGCATCCCGCCAGTCGGTCAGCCCTTCCTGCACGGTCCTCCCCGTCCGTTCGACCATCTTCGCGATGATGCCGGTGGCGACTCCTCCGGAGACGTACATGGTCGCCTCGGCCTTCATCCCGACGAGCACGTGACTGCCGGACCATTTCCTCCGCCCGACCAGGACGGCGGTTTCTTCGGGGCGACCTCGCCCCGCATGTCCCGATCACGTCCGGAACGACGCATGAAATCCACGAAGAATGCGGCCCTGTCTCGCGTCGGCCACGTCTACTCCCACTCGATGGTCCCCGGCGGCTTGGAGGTGCAGTCGAGCACGACGCGGTTGACCTGAGGGCACTCGTTCGTGATGCGGGTGCTGATGCGCTCGATGACCTCGTGGGGAAGACGCGACCAGTCGGCGGTCATCGCGTCCTCGCTGCTCACCGGGCGCAGCACGACGGGGTGGCCGTAGGTGCGGTGGTCACCCTGCACGCCCACCGAGCGAACGTCGGCGAGCAGCACGACCGGCATCTGCCAGACCTGGCGGTCCAGGCCGGCCGCGGTGAGCTCGGCGCGGGCGATCGCGTCGGCCTCGCGCAGCAGGTCGAGGCGCTCGCGGGTCACCTCACCGATGATGCGGATGCCCAGGCCCGGGCCGGGGAACGGCTGGCGCCGCACCATGGACTCGGGCAGGCCGAGCTCGGTGCCGACGGCGCGCACCTCGTCCTTGAACAGGGTGCGCAGCGGCTCGACGAGCTCGAACCGCAGGTCGTCGGGCAGGCCGCCGACGTTGTGGTGGCTCTTGATGCTGGATGCGCCGTCGCCACCGCCGGACTCGACGACATCGGGGTACAGCGTGCCCTGGCACAGGAAGTCGATGCCCTTGTCACCGGCGATCCGACGAGCGGCGGCCTCGAAGGAGCGGATGAATTCGCGGCCGATGATCTTGCGCTTGGCCTCCGGCTCGGTGACGCCGGCCAGGGCGGCCAGGAAGCGCTCCGACTCGTCCACGACGACGAGGTCGACGCCGGTGACCGCGACGAAGTCGGTGCGCACCTGCTCGGCCTCGCCCTTGCGCAGCAGCCCGTGGTCGACGAAGACGCAGGTGAGCTGGTCGCCGATGGCCCGTTGGACGAGCGCCGCGGCGACGGCCGAGTCGACGCCGCCCGACAGGCCGCACAGGACGCGTCGGTCGCCGACCCGTTCGCGGATGGCCCGCACCTGCTCGTCGACGATCGACGAGCTGCTCCAGGTGCGGTGGCAGCCGGCGATGTCGTGGAGGAAGTGCTCGAGCACCTGCTGGCCGTACTGCGAGTGCAGCACCTCGGGATGCCACTGGACGCCGGCCAGCCTCCGGTCGAGGTCCTCGATGGCGGCCACCGGGGCACCGTCGGTGCGGGCGAGCACGGTGAAGCCGGCGGGGGCCCTCGTCACCGAGTCGCCGTGGCTCATCCACACCGAGGAGTCGGGGGCCATGCCCTTCAGCAGACGGCCCGGCTCCTCGACCGTCACGGCGGTGCGGCCGTACTCGGAGTCCCCGGTGCGCTCGACCCGCCCGCCCATGGCGTCGGACATGGCCTGGAAGCCGTAGCAGATGCCGAGCACGGGGACGCCCGCCTCGAACAGCGCGGGGTCGACCCGCGGGGCGCCGTCGGCGTACACCGAGGCAGGGCCGCCGGACAGGATGACGGCCGCGGGTCTGCGCGCGAGGATCTCGTCCACGGACGTGTCGTGGGGGACGATCTCGGAGTAGACGTGTGCTTCGCGGACGCGCCGGGCGATCAACTGCGCGTACTGCGCGCCGTAATCGACGACCAGCACGAGATCATGGCTCGTGGGCATGCGACGGATTCTAGTGCCCGGACCCCGCGCCCCGGCTCGACCCCGCAACAGACCCCTGCCCCGTCGTGAACGTCAACACGCCGGCAGGCCTCACACCCCGCGCCCGAGCTCCACCCCCTGCTTCCCACCTCACTTTCGTGCTCGCACCCGGGATACATCCGAGGTGCACGAAAGTGAGGTGGGAGCGCATACGTGAGGTGCGGACGACGGGAGCCGCCGGGCCGGACGACGGGGCCGGCGGACGCGACGGGCACTAGGGTTCAACCATGATCTACAACGACGTGACACAGCTCGTCGGCCGCACCCCGCTCGTGCGCCTCAACCGGGTCAACGGCACCGGCGCGACCGTCCTGGCGAAGCTCGAATTCTACAATCCCGCGAATTCGGTGAAGGACCGCATCGCGGTCGCCATCATCGAGGCGGCCGAGGCCAGCGGCGAGCTGCGGCCCGGCGGCACGATCGTCGAGGGCACGAGCGGCAACACCGGCATCGCTCTGGCCATGGTCGGCGCTGCCCGCGGCTACCGCGTCGTCCTCACGATGCCCGAGTCGATGAGCCGCGAGCGGCGCGCCATGCTGCGCGCCTTCGGCGCTGAGCTCGTCCTCACCCCGGCCGCCGAGGGCATGAGGGGCGCCGTCGCCGCGGCCGAGCGCATCGCCGCCGAGCGCGGCGGCGTCCTGGCCCGCCAGTTCGACAACCCGGCGAACCCGGCCGCGCACTACGCCACGACCGGCCCCGAGATCTGGACCGACACCGAGGGCAGGGTCGACGCCGTGGTCGACGGCGTCGGCACCGGCGGCACCATCAGCGGCACCGGGAAATACCTCAAGGAAAAGAACCCCGCCCTCCGGGTGTTCGCCGTCGAGCCCGACGAGTCGCCGCTGCTCACCAAGGGCCAGGCCGGCGGCCACGGCATCCAGGGGCTGGGCGCCAACTTCGTCCCGGCCAACTACGACGCGAGCGTCGTCGACGAGGTCCTCACTGTCAACACCCCGCACGCCATCGACATGGCCCGCCGGCTCGGCACCGAGGAGGGCATCGTCTGCGGCATCTCCTCGGGCGCGTCCGTCGCCGCTGCCCTCGAGGTCGCCGCGCGCCCCGAGTTCGCCGGGCGGACGATCGTCGCCATCGTCTGCGACTTCGGCGAGCGCTATCTGTCCACTCCCCTGTTCGCCGACGTCATGGACGGCTGAGCCGGCAATCCCGCGGTCGCCCCGGCGGCGCGATGGACGACCGGCGTCACAGGCGCACGACCGCCGTGCGCTCATGGGCCGAATGAGCGATGACCCCGCGCCCGGGGATCCTGGCCCATGGTCCGGCCGGCCGCACGGGCGCGGAGGACGACGCCCCGCGCCACGAGGTCCAGGGCCAGGGCCCGCCGTGACCGATGACCTGCGGGCCGTCGGAGGCCGCGATGCCCGCGTCGGCCCCGGACGCCCCCGGACCGGGCGGACGCTGGAGGCATCACCGCGGGCGGCCGGCCGCTGCTCCGACAACGGTCGAGCCGGTCCACGTCGGGCGTCCCGGTGCGGCCGCCGGGGCGGCGGGTCAGGCCCGCTTCGCGATCTCCGTGTGGTGCCGCACGACCTCGGAGACGATGAAGCCCAGCAGTTTCTCGGCGAACTCCGGGTCGAGGTGCGACTCGGCGGCCAGCTCGCGCAGCCACGCGATCTGGACCGCCTCGCGCCCCGGGTCGGAGGCGGGCAGCCCGAGCTCGGCCTTGAGCTCGCCGACGCGCTGGGTGATCTTGAAGCGCTCGGCCATGATGTGGATCACGGCCGCGTCGAGGTTGTCGATCGAACCGCGCAGCCGCGTGAGCTCGGGCGGGGCGTCGAGGGCCTGGTCGCGTTCATCGCTCATGTCACGAGCCTAGTGAATGGCACGGGGGCGGCCCGTCCCGGCCGCCGAGGAGGGGCCCGGCGGGTGGCCGGGTCAGCGGATGACCAGGTCGATGCGCTGGAACTCCTTGAGGTCCTGGTAGCCGGTGGTCGCCAAGGCCCGCCGCAGGGCGCCGACGAGGTTCATCGTGCCGTCGGTGACGGTGCTCGGCCCGAGGAGCACCTCCTCGAGGGAGCCGACCGAGTCGTAGCGGACGCGCCGCCCGCGGGGCAGCGTGGCGTGCCAGGCCTCGGCGCCCCAGTGCCAGCCCTTGCCCGGGGCCTCGACGGCGCGGGCCAGCGGGCCACCGATCATGGCGGCGTCGGCGCCGGAGGCGATCGCCTTGACGATGTGGCCGGAGGTGCCCATGGCGCCGTCGGCGATGATGTGGACGTAGCGACCGCCCGACTCGTCGAGGTAGTCGCGGCGCGCCTCGGCGACGTCGGCGATGGCCGAGGCCATCGGCACCTCGATGCCGAGCACCTGACGCGTCGTGCTCGTGGCGGCGCCGCCGAAACCGACGAGGACGCCGGCCGCACCGGT
>ERZ773057.534-NODE-534-length-15801-cov-50.587641_pt1 | contig 15801 bp, 13 predicted proteins | sample MGYA00580629_ERZ773057 | MGnify/ENA primary metagenome ERZ773057 (study PRJEB29015, sample SAMEA2738143) | human oral metagenome | biome: human oral; feature: human-associated habitat; material: saliva | place: China | collected 2163 ...
ACGGGTCATCAAAATGCTGCCCGAACTGGTCGCGCACCCGGTACCCGTAACGCTTGGGGGCCACCGGGGGAGTCGGCGAGGGGGTGTGGTGCGGGGTCGTCTCAGTCATGGGGACCATCTTAGAGGCGGGCGGGGGGGCGAGGCTGCGGACTCGGGATGCACCCGGGTGCCCGGGGGTCGTGCTGTGAGTGGGAGTTGAGACGCGGCGGACTCGAGAGGTGCCCGTGTGCCCGGGGCATGGTCGGTGCCCGCGCGCCGGGATGCCTGTTCTGGAGGCCGCTGAGAAGGCGCGTCTCATGTGCTTGCTCAAAAATCTCGCACGTAATTCCCCTGCGTCTCTTTCAAATCTTGAAATCGGATCGTTGAAATTCTGCGGTTTTTGCGGGGGTTTCGGAAACCGCTGTCGAGGAATTACGTGCGAAATTTGGGGGTGGGGCAACTGTTGGGGATTCACGAAGTAGTGGCGCGGGCGTGCGACACTAGGGGAGTGAACGACGAACAAGCTCCCTCGCGCCGACCCGCCGCGCTCGAACCCGCGGCGCTCCCGCTCGAACCCGCGCTCGCGGACCCGTCCGCGACCCATCCCCAGCCCACCACTCCAGGACACGCGCGCGAGGGAGCCGCCCCGGCCTCGTCCCTCGCCCAGCCGCACGGACAGGTGGAGGAAGAAGAGGTCCCGGCCTCGTCAATGAGCCTCGCCGAACATATCCTCGCCTGGGTGCGCGAATTCATCCAATTCGGACTCGTCGGCGCCACCGCCTTCATCGTCGACATGGGGCTGTTCAACCTCCTCCAACACGGGCCGCTCGACATCCTCGCCGGACACCCCAACACCGCACAATTCGTCGCCGCCGCGACCGCCACCTTCTACTCGTGGGTCGCCAACCGCCTGTGGACCTACCGGGGACGCACCCGAGACAACGCCACGCGCGAAGCCATCCTCTTCTTCTTCGCCAACGCCTGCGGCATCGTCATCTCACAGTTCTGCCTCCTGTTCACCCACCACATCCTCGGACTCACCTCCACGCTCGCCGACAACATCGCCGTCTACGTCGTCGGATTCGTGCTCGGCACCGCATTCCGCTTCATCTTTTATCACTACGTGGTCTTCACAGGGCATACGCAAGCGTAGGTTCGAGGCGCGGCTGTAGGGTCGAAGCGTGAAGGAAACGCCAGAGCACTACCCGACCCCCGAAGAATCCATCGCAACGATGGTCACAATCGACGACACCGCCCTCGTCTTCGAAGGCGGCGGCATGCGCAACGCCTACACGGCCGCGCTCGTCAGCCGACTCATCGCCGAAGGCATCAACTTCCCCCACATTTCCGGGGTTTCCGCGGGCTCCAGCCACCTGTGCAACTTCACCTCCCGCGACGCTCAGCGTTCCCACGACACCTTCGTCGACCTCGTCGAAGACCCCGAATTCGGCGGCCTCAAGCACTTCCGCAAGGGCCACGGCTACTTCAACGCCGAGTACATCTACCAGCAGATCTGCTACCCCGACGGAGCCCTGCCCTTCAACATGGACACGTTCCTCGCGAACCCGGCCACCACCCGCGTCGCCACCTTCAACGCCACGCGCGGTGAAGAACGCTGGTTCTCCAAGGAAGAAATGAGCACCCTGGACACGCTCGGCCCCATCGTCCGCGCCTCCTCCACGCTGCCCATTCTCATGCCGCCCGTCGAAATCGACGGAGACACCTACGTTGATGGCGCTCTCGGTCCTAACGGCGGCCTGCCCTTCGACCAGCCCATGCGCGAGGGCTACCGCAAACTCCTCGTCGTCCTCACCCGCCCCCGCGACTATGTCAAAGCGCCCATGCCCGCCAGCGTCGGCGCCCTCCTGCGCACCGCATACCACCAGTTCCCGTCCGTCTTCGAAGGCGTTGCCCAGCGTCCCGACCGCTACAACGCGGGACGCCGCTTCCTCTTCGAACTCGAAGAACGCGGCCAGGCCTACGTGTTCGCGCCCGATAACCTGTGGATCAACAACACCGAATCCCGTCGCGAACGTCTTGAAGCTACCTACCGTGCCGGCCTGGTCCAGGCCGTGCGCGAAATGCCCGCGATCAAAGCATTCCTGGGGCTGTAAGGGGCCGCGGCTGTTCGGGTGCCGCGCCGCGGTGCTGGTGGCCCGGTGGCGGGCTGGTTGCCCGTCGGTGGGCTGGTGGCCCGTCAGCGGGCTGGTTGCCCGTCGGTGGGTGGGTCTCTCGTTGGCTGCGTTGCGGGCCCGCGGCTCAGCGCGCTGGGCCTCCGGGCCTGGGTGTGGCTTTTGTCTGAGGCTATCCGGATAGGTTGTGCGCATCCGGATAGGTTGTGCGCATCCGGATAGGTTATTAAGGTATCCGGATGTTGGTTTCCTATCCGGATGTGTTGTCGCCCGGGGGTGGTACCTGCTCAGCCAGCTGCGTTGCGGGCCCGGGCGTGGCTTTTGTCTGAGGCTATCCGGATAGGTTGTGCGCATCCGGATAGGTTGTGCGCATCCGGATAGGTTGTGCGCATCCGGATAGGTTGTGCGCATCCGGATAGGTTGTGCGCATCCGGATAGGTTATTAAGGTATCCGGATGTTGGTTTCCTATCCGGATGTGTTGTCGCCCGGGGGCGGCACCCGCTCAACTAGCTGCGTCGCGGGCCCGGGCGTGGCTTCTGTCTGAGGCTATCCGGATAGGTTGTGCGCATCCGGATAGGTTATGCGCATCCGGATAGGTCATTAAGGTATCCGGATGTTGGTTTCCTATCCGGATGTGTTGTCGCCCGGGGGCGGCACCCGCTCAACTAGCTGCGTCGCGGGCCCGTGACTCGGCGCGTCGGGACATCGGAGGCTGGGGCCGCGGGAGGCACGGCGGAGCCAAGGCTGCGCTCGTGATGATTCAGCTGGCGTGGCCGCGGTCGTTGCAGCCGCTCCCAGGTGCCCGTGGCCGGGCTGTTCGGTTCTTGTTGCGCCCTCTGGTCCGTGTGGTGCCTGCAACTCGGGCCGGCGGGGGGTTTTGCGGCATTAGGAGCTGTTTGACGGCGTGTCGTCGGCGTGTCGTGGCTCTAATGGTGCAATTCCCCCCGCGGGCGACGGCGTGGTGGCTATGGGTGGCGCCCCGGGCGCCCCGCCCATGCCCCCCAGCCGCCCCGCCCATGCCACCCAGGCCCCCGGGCGCCCCGCCCATGCCCCCAGGCCCCCAGGCCCCGGGCCCCAGGCCCCCAGGCCCCGCCTGGCCCCCAGGCCCCCGGGCCGCCCACCCAGGCGCCTGTGGCACGCGTTCCACGCTGCTTTCCGTGGTATTTCAAGCATTCGCCCGAAATAGCGCTCTACCCCTACATCTAGGGGCGCTTAGTCGCAAATGGCCACTAGATGTGGGGGTGCGACACGCCCAAACCCCCACCATTAAATGTGATGCGTAACACTAGTTGGGTGGTCGAAGGGTGGTTGTGCACAGGGTGGTGACAAGGCTGTCCACAGTGCTCACAGGGGCGACTGGCGCCTCGTGGGGGATGTTTGAAGCACTGAAAGGTTAGTGAAAAACCCGCGCATTTGTGCGCATTTTCGGGAAGCTTCATTACGGGGGCGACAAGATGAGGCGGTGGGCCTGTGATCCTGACCGCCCGCTTTATCCACAGGCGCATTGGCCTTGTCCACAACGGGAGCGCTACACACAACATCTAGGGGTCGCTTGCATGAGTGGCCACGAGGTGTAGTGTTATCGTGTTCGCGGCGAACGAGCCGCAAGAAAGCCCGTCAGGTAAGCAAACGTCCGGCCTCGAGCCGCAAGGAGACACGAACATGTCGATCACCGTCTACTCCAAGCCCCGCTGCCCCCAGTGCGACGCGACCTACCGCGCCCTCGACAAGCAGGGCGTCTCCTACGAGAAGATCGACGTCACCCAGGACGCGGACTCTCTCGCCTTCATCAAAGGCCTCGGCTACCAGCAGGCTCCCGTCGTCGTCGCGGGTGAGGACCACTGGTCCGGCTTCCGCCCCGACCGCATCAAGGCCGTCGCCGCTCAAGCTATGGCGCTGTCCGCCTGAGTCACGCCGACAAGCCCCGGCCGGGAGGCCGGGGCTTTCGCATGTCCGGGCACGGACGAGGCCGGGGTCGCCTTCTCGACAAGGCGCGGATACGCCCGAGGCAGTCAGGCGCGACACGGGGCGTGACCAGCGTGAATGGCGGGACACTCGCGCCTGAACCAGACGCGCACCCTGAGCCGCCGAGTCGAACATCCCACATGGGACACGCCTCCCGCGCACCTCCGCCCGGGCCTCGTGAGTGAGACACTAGAAGCTCACCGTCCCGACACGTCGGAAGGAACACTATGGGCATCGTCGTCTACTTCTCGTCGGCGACGGGCAACACCCGCCGTTTCGTTGAAAAACTGGGCCTCCCGGCTGCGCGAATCCCGTTGCGTCCCAAGGATGAACCTCTGCGCGTGCGTGAGGAGTACGTGCTGATCGTGCCTACCTACGGCGGTGGAAACATTAAGGGAGCGGTACCTAAGCAGGTCATTAAGTTCCTCAACGATCCCGACAATCGGGCCCTGTGTAGGGGCGTGATTTCGTCGGGAAACACTAACTTCGGCAAGGCCTACTGCATCGCGGGCGACATCATCGCGGCCAAGCTGGGGGTCCCCCACATGTATAAGTTCGAGCTCCTCGGTACGCCCGAGGACGTCTCCAGAGTTCGCGAAGGACTGGAACAGTTTTGGCAGAAAACTACACCGACACGGGCGTAGAGGACGCTCCCTCCCCGGAGCTGGACTACCACGCGCTCAACGCCCAGCTCAACCTGTACGACGCGGAGGGGCGCATCCAGTTCGATGCGGACCGTAAGGCCGCTCGCCAGTACTTCTTGCAGCATGTCAACCAGAACACGGTGTTCTTCCATGACCTGGAGGAGAAGCTGAAGTACCTGGTGGACGAGGGCTACTACGAGAAGCACGTCCTGGATCAGTACGACTTCGCGGACATCAAGGAGCTGTACAAGCAGGCCTACGCCCACAAGTTCCGCTTCCCGACGTTCCTGGGCGCGTTCAAGTACTACACGTCGTACACGCTCAAGACCTTTGATGGTAAGCGCTACCTGGAGCGCTTCGAGGATCGTGTCGCCATGGTGTCCCTGTACCTGGCGCGCGGCGACATTGAGCTGGCCCGCGCCTTCGTTGACGAGATCATGACGGGCCGTTTCCAGCCGGCCACACCGACCTTCCTGAACGCGGGTAAGGCGGCCCGCGGCGAACTGGTGTCCTGCTTCCTGCTGCGCATCGAAGACAACATGGAGTCGATCGCGCGCGGCATCAACTCGGCGCTGCAGCTGTCTAAGCGCGGCGGCGGCGTGGCCCTACAGCTGACGAACCTGCGTGAAGCGGGCGCCCCGATCAAGAAGATCCAGAACCAGTCCAGCGGCGTCGTGCCCGTCATGAAGCTGCTCGAGGATTCTTTCTCCTACGCGAACCAGCTGGGCGCTCGTCAGGGCGCGGGTGCCGTGTACCTGCACGCCCACCACCCGGACATCATGGCGTTCCTGGACACGAAGCGTGAGAACGCGGATGAGAAGATCCGCATTAAGACGCTGTCCCTGGGCGTCGTCATCCCGGACATCACGTTCGAGCTGGCCCGTAAGAACGAGGACATGTACCTGTTCAGCCCTTACGACGTGGAGCGCGTGTACGGTGTGCCTTTCTCTGAGATTTCGGTGACGGAGAAGTACCACGAGATGGTGGACGACGGGCGCATCCACAAGAAGAAGATTAACGCGCGTCGTTTCTTCCAGACGATCGCGGAAATCCAGTTCGAGTCCGGCTACCCCTACATTGTCTTCGAGGACACGGTGAATAAGGCGAACCCGATCAAGGGTCGCATCACCATGTCGAATCTGTGCTCGGAGATCCTGCAGGTGTCGGAGGCCTCGGCCTACAACGATGACCTGTCGTACTCTCACGTCGGTAAGGACATCTCCTGCAACCTGGGTTCGCTTAACATCGCGAAGACCATGGATTCCCCGGACTTCTCTAAGACGATCGAGATGGCGATCCGTGGCCTGACAGCCGTGTCTGACCTGTCGGACATTGGCGCAGTGCCCTCGATTGCGCGCGGAAACGCGATGAGCCACGCGATCGGCTTGGGGCAGATGAACCTGCACGGGTACTTGGCGCGCGAGCACGTGCACTACGGGTCCGAGGAGGCGCTGGACTTCACGAACATGTATTTCATGACGGTCCTGTTCGAGGCCATCAAGGCCTCGTGTCTCATTGCTCGTGAGCGAGGGGAACGCTTTGAGGGCTTCGAGGATTCCGCGTACGCGTCGGGTGAGTTTTTCCGCAAGTACATTGACGAGGAGTGGGCGCCTACCACGGGCAAGTGCCGTGAGCTGCTCGCCGCCTCGTCGATCAAGGTCCCGACCCAGGCCGACTGGGAGGCCCTGGCGGCCGACGTCGCTACCTACGGCATGTACAACCAGAACCTGCAGGCCGTCCCGCCGACGGGCTCGATCTCGTACATCAACAACTCGACGTCGTCGATCCACCCGATCGTCTCCCGCATCGAGATCCGCAAGGAAGGCAAGATCGGCCGCGTCTACTACCCGGCGCCCTACATGACGAACGAGAACCTTCAATACTATCAGGACGCCTACGAGATCGGTCCCGAAAAGATCATCGACACGTACGCGGTGGCGACCCAGCACGTGGATCAGGGCCTGTCGCTCACGTTGTTCTACCCGGACACGGTGACGACGCGCGACCTGAATAAGTCCTACATTTACGCGTGGAGGAAGGGCATTAAGACCCTGTACTACATGCGTCTGCGTCAGATGGCGCTGGAGGGCACGGCGGTTGAGGGCTGCGTGTCCTGCATGCTGTGACGTGATGCTCGCTTGTCGGGTGGTGCGGGGGTCGGGAAGTCGGCCCCCGCACCGTTTTGTGCGCGTGGGGACGAGGCTGGGGTCGCCCGCGTGGGGCGAGGCTGGAGCTGCGCGTTGGGGCGAGGCGGGGGACACCTGTCGGAAAATCAGGCGCGTGAGTGTGGCGGGCGCAAGCACCAGGCCCGGCCTGGGACTTTGGCGCGCCGAGGGTGTGGTGTGACGCATTCATTCGGAATTTCCGCGTCATCCTCGTATGATTGCTGCGGAATAAAGTCCCACGTGTCTTCGGAGTGAATGATGAGTGACCCTTCAAACCCCTACGGTGCGACTAATACAGGTAGCGTGGCGCCCTACGGCGCTCAGGCCGACTACACTGCGCAGACTGGCTATCCCGGCGCACAGGCCGCTTACGGCGCACAGGCCGACTACGGTGCGCAGTACGGTTACGCTGCGCAGGCCGGTTACGGTGCGCAGTACGGTTACGGTGCGCAGGCCGGTTATGGCCAGCCTTTGTACGGTCAGATGAGTTACGCCATCAACCCCGCGGTCGAGCGCCTGCGTTCGAATGCAACCACCGTGCGCATCATGGCGTTCATCAGCCTCGTCACCCTTGGCCCGCTCCTGGCGATCCCCGCATGGATTTGGGGCAGCAGTTTGCTCAACGATGCGATGGGCCAGGGCGCCCCCATGGACGTTGTCAGCGACATTCGCAGTGCGCGTACGACCGCGATGGTCTGTACGATCATTCAGGTGGCTGGACTCGTGCTGTTCTTCGTCGTCCCCTTCCTCCTCCTCCCTGCCTTGGTCGGTTTGAGTTCATACTGACGTCCCGCAAGGAGACAACGCTAGGCGCCGCGGCGGTGAGCGACCGTCTCACGCGTGTGCGGAGCGCGTCGATCCGCGTCTCGTTCATCGGTGACCGGACGACGCGCACGTACAAATATGAAATCAGTGACAGATGATGTGGAGCAGCGAGTGGGCGATACCATCAACCCCAACACGCAGCAGGAATCCACTCCCTAGGCGGTCGATGCCTCGTTCGGGCAGGGAGCGGACCAACACTTTAACGCCCAGCCCATGTATGCTACGACTCCAGCGGCGGAGAAGCTTCGCTCGGATGCATCGACGGCGCGACTGCTGTCATTCCTCAGCTTCCTGTTCGGCGGTCTCCTGCTGTCGGGCGGCATGTGGTTTTGGACGAGCAAGATGATGCAGGAGGCGTCGGCACTCGACGCTCCGCTGGACGTCGTGGAACAAGTGCGAAGCGCCCAATCCTCGGCTCGGACCTGCTCGTTTATTCATATCGCCATCGTCGTTGGAGTTTTCCTCCTCGTTTTCTTCTTCATCATCCTCGGTCTGATGGCCAGTCAGTGATGAACGCTCACCAGGGTGAGGCTCGGGTCCGCCCGGGCCTCACCTTTTTCTCGTTCGACTCGTGCGCTGGTATGAGTCGCGCACCGGTGCAATTTTTTAGGAGCAACACATGAGTGACCCCGTCAATCCCTACGCGCAGCTCGAATCCGGCAATCAATCCGCCTATGCGCCCCAGCCGACCAACGAGCCGCCAACGTTTGCGCAGTCCGCGTACGCGCAGTCAGGCTACGTCCAGCCCGGGTACGCACAGCCCGGGTACGCACAGCCCGGGTACGCACAGCCTGTTGGTCAACCCATGCCCGGCGATTCACCCGTCGGTCCTGTCTATGGAAACCCCTCCTACACGCCACCGCGCACCTACGAGTATGAATCGATCGCCTCCAGGGCGGTGACGATCATGGTGCTGAGCGTCTTCAGCTTCCTCACCATCGGTCCCCTCTTGTCGGTCCCCGTGGCGATCTGGGCGTCAGTGCTCACGTCGCAGGCCAAGTCGATTGGCGCTCCCGACCGTGTCCGCTCACGCGCCCGCGCGAGCTTCGCCGTGTCACTGATTAGCGCGATCATCCAAGTTGTCGGCCTGATTCTATTCATTCTCCTGGTCGTATCGGCGGCGAATCGGTGATCATTCCCCTTGGCCTGCGGGTGACCAACAGTGTCCCGGATCATGCACTTTTTCGGGGGTGCGTGTGCGCTACGATAAACTCTGACCATCCGACCCTCACATCTGGAGCAGCGTATGAGTGACATCCGCACCCCCTTCACTCAACAGCCAGCCCGCGGAGCCCCCATGCGACAGCAATACGGGCAGTTCGCGTACGCGCAGCCGAACGTGCCCGTCGGATACGCTCAGCCCTTCCCGCAGGCCACGGGTCCGCAACGCGCCTACGCCACCGCGTACCAGCAGGCGTTGCGCGCCAGAGCGGCGAATGGGCGGATCACCTACGGCGACATACTGACAGACCAAGCCATGGCCTCGTACACGGCCCGCGTGAACGGCGTCTCAACGATAATCATCATCATGTCCGCTCTCAGCCTGTTCTTCGGCGTCATCATTTTCTCTTCCCTCGGGGTCTTGACGGGCTGCCTGCAGCTCGGTACCGCCCGCGCCTACGGCGCCCCCGAACACACCGTCAAAAGGGCAACAATCGCCCGCAATATCGCGGTGGCCTGCCTCATCGTCGACTCACTCATCCTCGCCGCCATCATCGCCATGGTCGCCAGCTAGAACAACACACCCGAACCGCCAGGCGACAGAAGTACCACTGGGACGCGACGAAAGTGCCGCAGCGGGAGGCCACGCCGTAGGCGTGCTCGATGAGCGCGTACGCTCACGACACCGGCGTTCTGGCCGACGCCACCTGTAAACTTGCAGCATGACTCCCCGATACGAAGCCCCCTCGCGCTCGATCACCGGAACCGACGCCAACCTGCTCGACCAACTCCGCCACGCGGACGGACGCCCCTACGGCTTCTACAAAAACGCCCTGGGCGCCTGGGATTACGGCGACTTCACCCTCGCGATCGACCACGTGCAGGCCGACCCCTACGCCCCACCCTCGTCCCTGCGCGCCTGGGCACGGCCCGAGGCCATGGGACTGCCCGACGCCGCCCTGGCCTCGTCCGACGCCCGCCTCGCCGCAGCGGACTTCATCGCCCGCTCCTTCGACGAAGCCATCCGCGCCCGCGGCACGCGCGACGTGACGATCGCCCGCGCCGGCGCCCTCATCCTCCAACGCTCCTACGCGACCGTCCTGCCCGACCGCGTCGAAGTGCGCTTCCAGGTCAAGCTCCCCGCACGCGGACGCACGATCCTCGGGCGCAGCGCCGCCCGCCTCTTCGACGTCGACGTGCCCAACATCGTCATGGACTGCTTCGACTACGTCTCCGAGGACCCGGCCACCACCCGTAAACGTTCCCGCCTCCTCGCCCACGTCGCCGCCTACGAGGACTACCGCGCCCTCCAAAGCATCCTCGAAGAACGCGGATGGGTGTCCTTCGTCGCCGACGAGGCCATGCTCGCGCGCCGCTCCGGCGTGTCCGAGGCGCCCCTGACCGGTGACGGCGTCGTCGCCTTCGCCTCCCCCGAGTCCCTGCGCGCCACCGTCACCCTACCCCACGCCGGCGAGGTGTCCGGCATGGCGATCCCCCCGGGCCTCACCCTCATCGTCGGCGGCGGCTACCACGGCAAATCCACGCTCCTGGAGGCCATCGCCCAGGGCGTGTACGCGCACGTTCCCGGCGACGGGCGCGAACTCGTCGCCACCGACCCCACCGCCACCAAGGTGCGCGCCGCCGACGGGCGAGCCGTCACCGGCGTCGACATCTCACCCTTCATCACCCACCTGCCCGGCGGCGCCGACACCACGTCGTTTTCCACCGAGAACGCGTCCGGCTCCACCTCGCAGGCCGCCTCCATCATCGAATCCCTCGAGCTGGGCGCGCGCACGCTCCTCATCGACGAGGACACCTCCGCCACCAACCTCCTCATCCGCGACACGCGCATGCGCGACCTCGTCGCCGCCGAGAAGGAACCCATCACGCCCCTCGTCGACCGCGTCACCTCCCTCACCGAGGCCGGGGTGTCCCTCGTCATGGTCGTCGGCGGCTCCGGCGCCTTCCTCGACGCCGCCGACCGGGTCCTCATGATGGACAACTACCACTGCCTCGACGTCACCTCCCGCGCGCGCTCGGTCGTCGCCGATCTGCCGCGCCCCCGCACCGACACCCCCACCAGCTGGGAGGCGGCGCCCCGCGTGCCCGCCGCGAAAGCCCGCGTGGACCGCCCGCGCACCAAGGCCTCGGGCACGTCCGTGCTGACCATCGACCGCACCGCCGTCGACATTTCCGACGTCGCCGGCGTCGTCGACCCCGGGCAGGCCGAGGCCATCGCCTGGTGCGTGCGCGGCGTCCTCGAGGAGATGGCCGGCAAGCAGTCGATGCCTGAGCTCATGGCCAAGCTCGGCCGGCGCCTCGCCTCCGAGGGCCTGGACGCCGTCTGCAAGTTCGGCGCCCGCCCCTACCCGGCGTTCCTGGCTCGCCCGCGCCTCATCGACGTGGGAGCCGCCATCAACCGCTACCGCGGCCTGTCCCTGCGCGAGCCGCGCGGCGCGGTGTCCGTGGACGAGGCCGGGGCGGAGCCTTCGGGTGAGTCGCGCCCTGAGGCCGCCGAGTCCTAATCGCTGTCGGCCTGGCGGCATACTGTCTGTCGGCCGGGTGGAGCTTTCGGGTGAGTCGCGCCCTGAGGTTGCCGAGTCGTCATCGTTGCCGGTCTGACGCATCGTCTCGATGACGACATCCAGGCCACGCTGCCTCCCACGGGCACTCCAGTCGGCCCGGCATACCGTCTGTCGGCCGGGTGGTGACCTGTGTCTGGCTTCCTCGATGCGCGGGGCGGCCTAGCTTTCGGCTGCCCGCTCTGCCCCTGCCTCGGCATGGTTCCCCAAAAATGTCGCACGTAATTCCCCCGCGACTATTTCAAACTTTGAATTCAGACCGTTGGAATTGCAACGTTTGTGGGGCTAATTAAAAACTGACCAAGGGAAATTACGTGCGACTTTTGTGATGTGTGCTCAAAGTGCAGTCCACTTCGGTGGAAATGGGCATTTTAGGGGCGTTTTGGGCGAGGTGGTCTACGGTTTGGGCACACTGCGGTTGAAACCGGAGCCGGGGGTGGGCTCGGGCCGGTCTCAGGGACCTATACGCTCGACTGAGGGTGGATGGAGCGCAAACCTTGCCCAGGCCTCGTCCTTGGGTGCATGACGTATTCTTCCCCGGACCCCGGACCCCGGACCCCGGACCCCGGACTGAAGCTTGTCCGGTGCGACAACCGAGACGTGCGGCTTACTGGCTACCGAGGAGCGTGCGGATCTGCCCGAGGATCTCATCGGGATGTGCGAGCGCCTCCCACCGAAATCGTCGGATTTGCCACCCCTGGGCTTCGAGCAGGCGCTGGCGGCGCTCCTCGGCTTCGATCGACCGGTGGACGGAATCGACGTCGGAGCCGTACTTGCCACGGCCGTCGAACTCGATGCCGATGCGCGCCTCCGGCACTGCGATGTCGATGAAGTACCACTTGCCGGAAGCCGACACCGGATACTGTGTCTCCAACCCCGATAGTCCCCCGCAGATCAGGAGATAGAGCAGTCGAGACTCTCCCACGCTGTCGCAGCCCGCATCCGCGTGGGTGAGCACCCAGCGCGCGGAAGTCACATTCCTCGTTCCCTGACCCGAGGAACCGATCATGCGCTGCAAACGGGCGCGGTTAACCTCCTCGCGTTGGCGTGAATCGTCCCGGTAGAAACGCCGGTATCGCGCCAGTTCGTGCAGGCCCGCGCAGGCGACGACAAATGCTTCCTCCTGGTCGAGTGCTAACGCGCAGTCAATGATCGTGTCCTCGAGCGTCGCCCCCATGAGGTCCCCGTCGTAGCGATTCATCGCTGGTGATCGTCCTCCTCGTGGCCGGTGCGGGCGGACCGTGACGGCCGGAACATGGAGATGGCTCGCGTGAATCGCGGGAAGCGTGACCGGACGCGGGTGATGGTCCGAGGTCGTGGTGACGTGCAGTGGATGCTCGCGCAGAAGCGGTAAGTCACGGAGCCACGCGGCGGTGGGGCCGGATGCGATCAGGTGCGGGTGCCTGTACTGAAGGGCCAGCAGCCGCGCCAGATCGACGGCCACACTCGGGGCAGGATGCGTGGTGATTGCCTCGGAGTCGAGGTAGTAGCCGGGAGCGATTCTCACGAGTTCGCCTCGTTGCGCGCGACGAGCCAGTTTCCGGCGCGCGCCGTTATCCCTGTTCGCAGTTGTGTGTGCGTGCTCCGCAAGGGTGCGGACCGCAGATGCATCCATCGTGGTCTCCTTCGACTCGCCTTCAATTGTAGGGTGCGTGCTCAAAGTGCAGTCCACTTCGGTGGAAATGGGCATTTTTGGGGTGTTTCAGGCGATGTGGTCTACGGTTTGGGCACACCGTGGTTGAAACCGGAGCCTGGGGCGGGCTCGGGTCGGCGACGCGGTGGGGCAGGCTCGGGTCGGCGACGCGGTGGGGCGGGCTCGGGGCGGGTATGGGTCGCTGATGCGGCGTGGTAGACGAGGCTGGCCAGGTGGGCGAGGTGCGCGAGGCAGTCGAGTCGTAGTCGCGTCCCCACGCCGGGCCCGGCTGCTTTGCGCGAACCGGACTGTTTGGTGTGCGCTCAGTAATTTCGCACGTAATTCCCATGTAAACCTTTCAAACATTGAATTGGCATCGTTGGAATTGCAACGTTTCTGGGCTTTGTTGAAAGTTCATGCAATCGAATTACGTGCGAAATTTCTGGGAGGTGTCTCCGTCGTCACTTGTGGGCACCGTCGGGCCGGACTGTTTGGTGTGCGCTCAGTAATTTCGCACGTAATTCCCATGTAAACCTTTCAAACATTGAATTGGCATCGTTGGAATTGCAACGTTTGTGGGGCTAATTAAAAACTGACCAAGGGAAATTACGTGCGAAATTTCTGGGAGGTGTCTCCGTCGTCACTTGGGGGCACCGTCGGGCCAGCGCGGCTATCGTGCGCTCAGTAATTTCGCACGTAATTCCCATGTAAACCTTTCAAACATTGAATTGGCATCGTTGGAATTGCAACGTTTCTGGGCTTTGTTGAAAGTTCACGCAATCGAATTACGTGCGACTTTTGTGGTGGGGAGATGTGTCGTGGCCCTGCAGGCCACTCCGTAGGGGCCACGGAACACCGCAGGGCGACCCCCGAGACCACCCCGGGTGGCCTCGGGGGCGAATCAGGGGAAACCTCCGTAGCGGTGACGCGCGCCGCCCATGCACGATGGATGCATGAACACGAACACGACAATCACGGCCCCCGCGGCCCCCCAGGCCCCGGCCTCGTCCATCGTCCGACTCCAGGGCGTCTCCAAGATCTACGGAAGTGGGGACGCCCAGGTGCGTGCCCTCGACGACGTGAGCGTCGGCTTCGGTGCCGGCGAATTCACCGCCATCATGGGCCCCTCCGGCTCCGGCAAGTCCACGATGATGCACATCCTTGCCGGCCTCGACGCCCCCACCTCGGGCCGCGTCTTCGTCGAAGACACCGACATCACCGCCCTGAAAGACACCGCGCTGACCAAGCTGCGCCGCGACCGCATCGGCTTCGTGTTCCAGTCCTTCAACCTGGTGCCCACCCTGGACGCGCGCGCCAACATCCTCCTGCCCATGCGCCTGGCAGGCAAAGCCCCCGAGAAGGAATGGTTCGACCTCATCGTTGGCTCCCTGGGCATCGCGAACCGCCTGAGCCACCGCCCGTCCGAAATGTCCGGCGGCCAGCAGCAGCGCGTCGCCGTCGCCCGAGCCCTCATGAGCCGCCCCGCCGTCATCGTCGCCGACGAGCCCACCGGCAACCTCGACTCCCACTCCACCGACGAGGTCATGGACCTGCTGCGCCGCGCCGTCGACGAACTCGGACAGAGCGTCATCATGGTCACCCACGACACGGCCACCGCCGTCTACGCGGACCGCGTCCTCGTGTGCCGAGACGGCCGCATCGTCTCCGACCTGCGCGACATCACCGCCGACAACCTGACCGCGGCGCTGCGCTGAACGCGCGCCCACACCCCAAGGCTCATCTCATGTCTGCAACAAACTCCCTCCTGAGCGCCAACCTGCGCTCCCACGGCCGCCGTTACATCTCTACGGGCCTGGCCGTCGCCATCTCCACGGCTTTCATCGTCATCACCCTCATCGTCATGACGGCGATGACCTCGGGCCTGACCTCCAGCGTCTACAGCCAGTACCGCGGCGGCACGATAGTGGTCTCCCAGAGCGACGACGCCCCCGAAGGCGCCATCGAGAACGCCGAAAAGACCCTGAGTGCAACCAGCGGCGTCACCGCCATCAAGCACATGGCCCAGTGGCCCGCTGACGCCCAGACCGACACGACGCGCGCCGGCCTCTACGTCTCGCCGATGGCTCCCAAGCCCTTCGCCGGCCTCGACCTGAGCGCCGGAACCGCCCCGACCGCCGACGACCAGATCGTCATCCCGGAGCACACGGCCGCGGCCCTCTCCCTGAAGGTCGGCGATACCGTCCGCGTGCGCGCCGGATTCAGCGCGGGCGACCGCACCCTCACCGTTGTCGGCACCACGCACACGAACACGATCAGCATGGGAGTGCCCGCCAGTTACGTGACCGACGGCGGCTTTTCTGCGATCTTTGGAACGACCGCCTCCGGGAAGTTCATCGTCGCGACGTCCGGAGCGGATGCGGACAGCAACGCAAACCCTCCCAGCGCCACCCAAGACGAGTGGGTGGTGAGGGCGAACTCCGCTTTGAGTGGCGTCTCGGGCGTGACCGTGACCAGCGTGCACCAGGCGATCCAGGACGACCTGGCCCAGGCGCGCTTGGGGGCGTCCATGACGATGGGAATCATGCTGATCTTCCCGGCGATCGCGGCGCTCGTGGCCTCTATCGTCGTCTCCTCGACATTCCGCGTGGTGCTCACGCAGCGCACCCGCGAACTGGCGCTGCTGCGCACGCTGGGAGCAACCAGGCGACAGGTCCGCTCGCTCGTGACCCGCGAGGCCCTCGCGATCGGAGCGA
>ERZ773057.542-NODE-542-length-15737-cov-4.108341_pt1 | contig 15737 bp, 15 predicted proteins | sample MGYA00580629_ERZ773057 | MGnify/ENA primary metagenome ERZ773057 (study PRJEB29015, sample SAMEA2738143) | human oral metagenome | biome: human oral; feature: human-associated habitat; material: saliva | place: China | collected 2163 ...
AAGACCTGAACACCCTCGCCGACGAGTGCCTCTACTTCTACGTCAAACAAACGCCGGCCGAAGCAGACGTGCAGAAACATTGGGACGACGAAGCCGCCGCCCGTATGCTGCGCTTTGCCGAACGCCTCGAAGGGCTGGAAGACTGGAACGCCAAAGCCATCCACGACCTCTTCAAACCTTTCTGCGACGAAGAAGGCATCAAAATGGGCAAACTCGGTATGCCTTTGCGCCTTGCTGTCTGCGGTACGGCAAAAACCCCAAGCGTCGATGCCGTATTGGCTTTAATCGGCAAAGAAGAAGTGTTGAAACGGATCCGTTCGTAAGGCATGAATGATAAAAGGCCGTCTGAAAACTGGGGATGCCAAGTTTTCAGACGGCCTTTTCTAATAAAATCAGAAAATAATGGAATAAGGCAGAGAATATGAGAAAATAATAGCTGACTGCCTGCCTGACTGCCTGTCACAACAGTTAATTGAATTAACTTTTATCGGCAGCCTGAATGTCCGGATTGGATAAAATAAACCATCAAGAACAAAGACCAATTGAAGAGTTCTGGCACGCAACCGAAGCAACTGAAAGCTATCGGGCTAATTTCCAATTGTTGCGGAAACGGGTCATTGAACCTGCAGTTAAAGAGCTGACAGAAAAAGATAATTGGTTGATTGAATGGGAAGCTCGCAAACGTGGCCGCAAGGTGGCAACGCTGCTTTTCAAGTTCAAACGTAACCCGCAGGGCAGCCTGTTTTGACACGGATGCAGCACAAATTCTCACAAACTGTTTGACATGCCCTTTATTTTGTATATACAATGGTATTTACGATTACTGCGCAAAGGAGAATTAATGTCCCCTCTAACCCACAACTCGAAAGGCAACAAGAATGCTAATAGCCTCAACTCGTATTGTCACTAAACTACAGCAAAAACATAATGTAACCATAGAAGAAGTTGAGGAATGCATTTCAAACCTAGACCCTTCTCATAAATTACTTACAGATACCCGTGAGGGGAATGCAACAATCCCTCCTACGCTTTGGTTTGTGTCAGAAACGAATAGCGGAAGAAAATTAAAAGTTGTTTTTATTTTAGATGATGGCGGCGATATCCATCTAAAAACAGCATACGACGCAAACCCTACAGAGATAACTATATATAACAACAATAAATAATTGTTGTTTAGCTGTCATAAACTATCTATAAATAAATCTACTTAATAGATTTATCCTGAAACTTGGCACAGCCACAATTAAATTATTTAATTGTGGTAAGTCGCCTAGGAGCTCACTTAAATTATGAAAATTTACAATGAAATTCACGCCAACACCGATAAATGGGAAAGTGGTGAGCTTGGTGCAACTCAAGAGTTCGTAAAGGTGTCAGAGTTTACCGCCAAAGATTTACAAAAATCTATTGAGTTGCAACCTATTTCATTAAGAGTAAACAAGGACTTACTTGAAGATTTAAAATCATTGGCAAAGATGCACAACATTGGCTACCAACCTCTAATGAAACAAATCCTAAAAAGATTTGTGGATGCGGAAAAACGTAGGCTGGCTAATGAATACATCTCCGAACTTAACTCACGTGCTCTTGAGGAAGATACTGAGGAAGACGAATTGAATGAGCAAGTTAAAATAGCTCTATAACCAATTTAGAATTTATCTGCTGTACCCCCTGCCATCGTCTTGCTCCCTCTGCTGCCTACGTTCCTGCTGCCGCTGCGCCAGTTGCTCGGCTTTCTGCACGGTGGCCGTGCCTGTGTAGTAACTGATGCGCTCATCCGCTTTGTTGCCCATGCTGCGGTGCTTCTTGGCTTCTCGCTCGACCTGTTCAACGGCATTTCTGCCTGCGCTGGTTCGGATTTGTGCCGCAGCCTGCTTGAATGGCTCGGTAAATTCCTGCTCTGGCCGACGGATAATTTCGTCAGCCATTCGTTCGACCTTTGTCCGCAGCCTGCGGGCAAAATTCCCCGTCTCCTGATGCAAACGCCTGTCGTACTCGACTTTGTGTTGTCTGCGTTCTTCACTCCTGCGCTCGATTTCTTGGGCGCGTCTCACCTGTTCTTGGAGTAACCGATGCTGCTTGGCGTTGTCGCCCTGTATCTTGGCAATGGCCGCCCCCAGCCCGAACAGCCTGCTTTCCCGCCTTTGCTGCTCTCTCTGAAATTCATCTCGTGCCACTCGCTGCAGGTATTCCAGTTGGCCGATGGACTCGTCGGCTTCTTGGATTTTGGTGCGCTTGTCGGCAAACCAGTGCCCTGCCGCAACGGTTTCCGTCTGTCTCTTCCCATCCCGATGCAGATTGTCTGCGTCTTGATAGGCTCGCACCAGTTCTGCCGTCGGCATGGCTTGATATTGTTCGCGCCTTGCCTGCTCTTCCCGCTCTGCCGCCATTGGTTCACGCTCGGCCTGCTTTTGCTGTCCGGCCATCTGCGCCATCCGCAACAATTCGGGGTTTCCTGATTCTCGGGCGGCTTCCAACAGTTGCTGTTGGGGTGTTTTCGGGGACTCCGCCTTTGGCTGGGCAGTGGCTTCTTTTAAGCATATTATGTAAACTTGGCGGCTGAAAAATCAGCTCTGCGCTTTACTTTGCAAATCAAACAACTTTAAAGGAAAACCCATGAAAAAAACCTTACTTGCCCTGATGATGCTATCTGCCGCCGCGGCGTATGCCGGTGAGGCGGAAGACCGTTTACTGTCCGTCCAATCGGTTTACCGTGCCGCTTTGAATGAGCAAAACAGCAACGACAGCAAAATCATTTCCCTGCAAAGCGATTTGGAAAGCGCGCAGCGCCGTTTACAGGCCGCACAATCCGATATTGACCGTTTGAAAGGCGAAATTCAGATGGCCTTGGCTCAGAAAGAGCAGCAAAATGCCAAGCTGCAACAAGTCGGCCAGATGTTGGACGCGGCTTGGAATGCCGTTTACGGCGTAGGCGGCAGCAAGGCGAATCAATAATTTAGACATTGTATTATTTGCGTTTTACGCTTCTTTTATCATAGTTTATAAGGAAACCTCATGTCCCTACCTCCCTGCCCGAAATGCCACTCGGAATACACTTACGAAGACGGCGCTCAATACGTTTGCCCTGAGTGCGCCCATGAGTGGAACGAGGTCGATACTGTGGCTGCCGGCGATGATGCCTTGGAAGTCAAAGATGCCAACGGTGCGGTCTTGCAAGATGGCGATACGGTTGTCTTGATTAAAGATTTGAAAGTCAAAGGCAGCTCTATGGTCATCAAGCAAGGCACCAAAGTCAAAGGCATCCGCCTGCAAGAGGGCGACCACAATATCGGTTGCAAAATCGATGGCAGCGCGATGAACTTGAAATCTGAGTTCGTCAAAAAAGCCTAAAGATTTTATTTTTGAAAGGCCGTCTGAAATCCGAAGATTAGGATTCAGACGGCCTTTGTGCATTTCATTCAAAATAAAATAAATCTTTATTTAAAATTAAATAACTTTAATAGAGTTGAATTTCAGGCCGTCTGAAAAAGCGGCGGCAAAATGTTCCGCACATACGCGGGTGTAAAACCGTTAAAATAACGCTTTCCCCTATTCTACGGAACCATTATGCCTCAGCCGACCGCCAAACAGATTTTGCACGAAGTATTCGGTTATCCCGAATTTCGTGGCAAGCAGGAGGCTATCGTCAATGCTTTGGCCGGCGGCGAGAGTTTGATGGTGCTGATGCCGACGGGCGGGGGCAAGTCTTTGTGTTACCAAATTCCGGCGCTGATGCGCGAAGGCGTGGCGGTTGTTGTATCGCCGCTGATTGCGCTGATGAACGACCAAGTGGCCAGCCTGCATGTGGCCGGGATTGAAGCGGCGGCAGTCAACAGCAGCACATCGGCAGATGAGGCGCGCGAGATTGCCGACAAACTTGCCCAAGGCCGTCTGAAACTGCTTTATGTCGCACCGGAACGCTTGGTTACCGACCGCTTTTTACGTTTTCTCGACCAACAAACCGTCAGCCTGTTTGCCATTGATGAGGCGCATTGCGTCAGCCAATGGGGACACGATTTCCGCCCCGAATATCAACAGCTCGGCATGCTTGCCGAACGCTATCCGAACATCCCGCGCATCGCCCTGACCGCTACCGCCGATGCGGCTACGCGCGCCGACATCAAGCATTATCTGCACTTGGACAATGCGCCCGAATTTATCTCCAGCTTTGACCGCCCGAATATTTATTATCAGGTTATCGAAAAAAATAATGGCAAAAAACAATTACTGGATTTCATCCGTAAGCAGATGCATGGGCAAAGCGGCATTGTGTATTGCTTAAGTCGCAAAAAAGTCGAAGATGTGGCGCAGTTTTTGTGTGAAAACGGCTTGGAGGCGATTCCGTATCATGCCGGTTTGAGCATGGACGTGCGCGAGGAAAACCAACGCCGCTTTACGCATGAAGACAATATTATTGTGGTGGCGACTGTGGCGTTCGGCATGGGCATAGACAAACCCGACGTGCGCTTTGTCGCCCATCTCGATATGCCCCAGAGTGTCGAACATTTCTATCAGGAATCTGGGCGCGCCGGCCGGGACGGGCTGCCTGCCGTGAGCTGGCTGTGTTACGGCTTGAACGATTGGGTGTTACTGCGTGAACGGATTGCCGAAGGCAACAGCGACGAGGTGCAAAAGCAAATCGAAATGCAAAAACTCGATGCCATGCTTTCCGTCTGCGAAACCGCCGCCTGCCGCCGCGTGCTGCTGCTCAAACATTTCAGCGAAGAATCCGAACCCTGCGGCCATTGCGACAACTGCCTGCATCCGCCCGTGCGGTTTGACGGCACGGTGTTGGTGCAAAAATTACTCAGCTGCGTGTACCGCGCCGGACAACGTTTTGCCGCCGGTTACATCACCAACCTTCTGCGCGGTAAAAGCGACGATTGGATACAGCGCAACGGCCATGACAAGTTATCCACATTCGGCATCGGCAGCGAACAGACCGACAAGGAATGGCGCAGTGTCATCCGCCAGTGCATCAGCCTGGGCTATCTCACCGTCAATGTCGAGCAACATCAAGCCCTGCAGCTGACCGAAGCGGCAAAAAAAGTCCTCAAGGGCGAAACCGAAGTCATGCTACGCCCCCTGCGCCGCGAAAAAACGGCTACCCAAAAGCCGAAAGACGATTGGTTGCGTACCGAGCGCGAAGAGCGTTTGTGGCAGGCATTGCGCCAATGGCGGCAACAACGCGCCCGGGCGGAGGAAGTGCCTGCCTATGTGGTTTGCGGCGACAAAACCCTGCGCGATATTGTCGAAAAAATGCCCCGAAGTTTGGAAGATTTACATCAAATCTACGGCTTGGGCGAGGCGAAAATCAATAAATTCGGTTTGGAGATACTCGACGTTTGCGAAACGGCTGAAGCCGGTACGGTTTCCACAGACAGCGCACAAGTTATCCACAGCTTGGGCGAGCGCGAACAAGCCTTAAAACAGGCTTTGGAAACTTGGCGCGAGCAGCAGGCAAGTGCCGATCAAGTAACGCTGGGTACGGTATTCTCCAACGAAAGCATGGACGACTTACTGACCAATACGCCTGCCGAACCCATCGACCTTTTAGGCGTGTATAAACTCGGCGAAAAACGTATAGAGCAATACGGCGAGGGCATTTTAAACATCTGCCGCCCGTTTTCAGACGGCCTGAGTGAAGAGGACAAACGCAAACGCCGATTGATGCGTCGTCTGCTTCAGTGGAACATCGATACTGCCCGCCATGAAGGCCTCGAAGCTTATCAGATATGCAGCAAAGTTACCCTGCGCGCGATTGCCGCCCGAAGGCCGCAAGATTTGGCGGAGTTGGCGGAAATCCACGGCATGAATGAGGAGAAAACCGACAAATACGGCGCGGAAATTGTCGAATTGTGCAAACAAGCGGATTAATGGATTGCGATTATCATCAAAGGCCGTCTGAAACCCAATCAAGCATGGTGTTTCAGACGGCTTTTTGAATTTTTAATCTTTATAAAACAATGAATAAGAAAATAACTTTATTTGTTTTGTCAGTTTTTTAAAGCAGCCGCGTCTAAACAGGCATGAAAGATGGGATGGTGCCGATGGATTTTTCGTCCCATCCCATTCGACACACACATTGATTAGGAAAATAAATGAACACCTTATCCAACCCCTCTTGGCAGGCCGCTTTCGGTTTGTTGACGCTCAGGCTTTTTGCCGCGTATGAATTTCTTGAATCCGGCCTGGAAAAATGGAACGGGGAAAACTGGTTTGCAGATATCAACAGCCAATTTCCCTTTCCATTCAATTTGTTGTCGGATACGGTCAACTGGAATTTGGCCATGTGGGCGGAACTGGTTTTGCCTGCGCTGCTCATCGTCGGCTTGGCAACGCGGTTGTCCGCGCTGGGATTGATGGTCGTGACGGCTGTCGCATGGTCTGCGGTACATGCCGGCTTGGGTTACAATGTGTGCGACAACGGTTATAAAATGGCACTGATTTATTTGGTGGTTTTATTTCCTGTCCTATTGCAGGGCGCAGGCCGTCTGTCTTTGGATGCACTGCTGAAGAAACGCTGTTGCCGCATCAAGTATTTTCTTTAAGGATTATCTTTAAGGATTAATGGTCGCGGGCCGACTTTAAATGCCCGATATTATCCCTTGATTTGTTTTAAAACCCATATTTTAAAAAGGAAGTTGAAATGAAAAAAAATGTAGCTGCTGCTCTGGCCGGTGCACTGTCCCTGTCTTTGGCTGCCGGTGTTGTTGCCGCTGATAAAGCTGCCAGCGACGTGGCCGTTGAGAAAACTGTTAAAGCTGCCGAAGGTACTTGCGGTGCGGCTGCCAAAGCCGGTGAAGGTTCTTGCGGCGCAGCCATGAAAAAAGCACACGCCAAAAAAGGCAAAGCATCTAAAGCCAAAGCTGCCAAAGTAGTAGAAGGCAAATGCGGCGAAGGTAAATGCGGTTCTAAATAATCCTGAACATACCTTTAACAAAGTCGCATTTTACAAACGAAAATGCGACTTTGTCGTTCATACGGCACCATAACAGGACATCACCATGATTCAACATGCAGGCTTGGGCTACCGCCGCGACTTGGCGGAAGACTTTCTTTCGCTTTCAGACGACAGCCCGATACGCTTTATCGAAGCCGCCCCCGAAAACTGGCTGAAAATGGGCGGCAGGGCGCGCAAACAGTTTGACCGCGTGGCGGAACGGCTGCCGCTGGCGTTGCACGGATTATCCATGTCGCTGGGCGGACAAGCCCCGCTGGATATCGCCTTGATAGACGGAATCAAAGAAATGATGCGCCGTTATGACTGCACGTTTTTCTCCGACCATTTGAGCTATTGCCACGACGGCGGTCATCTTTACGATTTGTTGCCGCTGCCCTTCACTGAAGAAATGGTGCGGCATACCGCGCGGCGTATCCGCGAAGTGCAGGATCGGTTGGGCTGCCGTATTGCTGTAGAAAACACGTCCTACTACCTGCATTCCCCGCTTGCCGAAATGAATGAGGTTGAGTTCCTCAACGCTGTTGCCTGTGAAGCCGACTGCGGCATTCATCTCGATGTGAACAATATTTACGTCAACGCCGTCAATCACGGCCTGTTGTCGCCTGAAGCCTTTTTAGAAAATGTGGACGCAGAGCGCGTGTGCTATATCCACATTGCCGGACATGACGTGGAAACACCGGAATTGTTGATTGATACGCATGGCGCGGCGGTTTTGCCGACCGTTTGGGATTTGCTCGAACTGGCCTATGCCAAGCTGCCGACGATTCCGCCCACCCTGTTGGAACGCGATTTCAATTTTCCACCTTTTGCCGAACTCGAAGCCGAAGTCGCCAAAATTGCCGACTATCAAATGCGTGCCGGAAAGGAATACCGCCGTGCAGCCTGAAACCTCCGCCCAATACCAACAACGCTTTGCCCAAGCCATACGCGAGGGCGAAGCCGCCGACGGACTGCCGCAAGACCGCTTGAACGTCTATATCCGCCTGATACGCAACAATATCCACAGCTTTATCGACCGCTGTTATACCGAAACGCTGCAATACTTTGACAGCGAAGAATGGGGCCGTCTGAAAGAAGGTTTCGTCCGCGACGCGCGCGCTCAAACGCCCTATTTTCAAGAAATCCCAAGCGAGTTCCTCCGATATTGCCAAAGCCTGCCGCTTTCAGACGACCTCTTGGCATTGATGGACTTTGAACACACCCAGCTGCTCGCCGAAACCGCTCAAACCGACAGCCAAGTAGACCATACCGATTCAGATGATTTGGCTTACACCCTTTCTCCTGCCGCTTTTGTGCGCCGTTATCAGTATGATGTGACGGACGAATTGCAGGAGGCGGAAACCGCCGTTTTGGTGTGGTGCGATAAGGAAGACGACGTGATGTATCAAACGCTTGATGGATTCGGTGCATTATTGTTGGAAACGCTGGCAGAGACGCCCACTTCCCTAAACGACCTGCAAACCATGCTGGTAGAGTTCATGCCGTCTGAAAACGCTTGGCAGGACGCATTAAGGCAGAAATGGACGGATTGGCGGGAACAGGGCATTTTGGTTGCGGCATAAACCAAGGCCGTCTGAAACGGGTACAGTCGGTTTCGGAGAAATAAAAATACTACTGAAATCGTTTATAGATTCAATCGCATGCTCTTTCCGTATCAGCGTAAAATCAGAAGCATATTGATCATTCCTTTCATACTGATACATTATGGCCCTACCCGAACTGACCGATGCCGAACTTGCCGAATCCCGTAAACTGCTGCTGCGCTTTGCCCATATCCAGCTGCCCGACCGCCCCGATTTGGCGGAGGACCTCGTACAGGAAACCATGCTTTCCGCCTACCGTGCGGCCGAGGGTTTCAAAGGCGGCGCCCAAGTGAGCAGCTGGTTGTTTGCCATTTTGAAAAACAAAATCACCGACTGCCTGCGCCAAATCGGGCGGCAACGCCAAGTTTTCGTCACGCGCGATGAAGAAGCCTTAGATGAAGCCTTTGAAGGACATTTTGCCGCCGACGGGCATTGGACGGACGAAGGACAGCCTCAGGGTTGGGATTCGCCCGAAGCCAGTTTGAACAATAAAGAGTTCTACCAAGTTTTGCAGACCTGCCTCTACCATCTGCCGGAAAACACCGCCCGTGTGTTTACCATGAAAGAAATTCTCGGCTTTTCAAGCGATGAAATCCGCGAGCAATGCGGCATCAGCCATGCCAACTACCACACCATCATGCACCGCGCGCGCGAAACCTTGCGCCAGTGTCTGCAAATCAAATGGTTCTCCCATGCCTGACAGGAAAACGCCATGAAAAAATGCCGCAAAATGACCGATCTGATTTCCAAACAGCAAGACCAAGTGCGTCTCAGTCTTTTTAACCGCATTGCCCTTGCCGTGCACCTGTCGCTCTGCCCCCGTTGCCGCGAATATAAGAAACAGCTCGAATTAATCAGCAACGCCATGCACAAGATGTTTCGATGATTCAAAAAAGGCCGTCTGAAACCTGCCCCTGTCCGTTTCAGACGGCCTTTTTGTGTCCGCTTGATTTATCGCTAATCTTGAATAAGCCGTGGCTGGCCGCTCACTTTTTTAGTTGCCTTTATTTTCAAACTTGCGCCGTTGGCCTTTGTCTTTTGAGGCATGGGAGAAAGATTCTAATACGGTAGAACAAGATAAAGGCCGTCTGAAAGATGAATTTCAGACGGCCTTTTTCACGGCTTTTAGTGTTGTTCTTCCGGCTCGGGTTCGTCTTTGCCGAACCAGTTGTCAAAGCGGATGGTGTATTTCAATTCGCCGCCGGATGAGCGCGTGCCGATGCGGGCAATGGCTTGGATGGCGCGGGTCAGTTGGTACACGAGTTTGACGGATTGTTCGGCGCTGGAGATGCCATATTCGTAACCTACGTAGAGGTTGTTGGTGAGCTGTTTGCCGACGGTCAGGACTTGTTCGGCAGGGTTGAGCTCGCCGGTTTGGGCGTTGCGGCTGCGTTTGCTGGTAAAGCCCAAATCATCGACAAGGCCGATGCGGTCGTTGACTTGGCCGGCAAGCAATGCGCTGGCGGCGGCGGAGAGTGTGGCGTTGTCGCCGTCGCTGCCGCTGCTGGCACGGTTGAGGATGAGCCAGGAGAGTTTGTCTTTTTCGCTCATGGCTTCTTTGGCAACCAAGGTCACGCGCGGATTGCTGAGGCTGCCGAGGACTTCGACACCTGCACCGACCGGGGAGAGACGGCGTTCGGCACGGATGTTGAGGTTTGGATCGGTCAGCGGGCCGACGAAGGAAACTGAGCCTTTGGTGATGTCGAGGTCTTGGCCGTAGGCTTTGTAGCGGCCTTTGACAACGCGCACGGTACCGACGCCTTGGACGGCTTCGCCGGGGCGGGACGTGATGGCCAGTTTGCCGCCGATGGTAACGTCTGCGCCGTAGCCGACAAAACGGACATTGTCGTTGATGTTCAAGACAAGGTTCAGATTAATCGGCGTGGTGGCCGTTGCTTCTTTTTTGGTTTCGCCCAGGACGACCACGTCATCATCGAGGGTTGGCATGGAGGATTTCTGCGAACCGAACATGCCGTAGTCGGTATTGAGCGTGCCGTTGAGCAAGACGCCTTTTTCCGGATTGTAGAGGACTTTGGCCGCGCCGGAGAGCTGCAGTTGGCGGTTTGGACGCGAGAGGGTGCGGTATTTGTCGAAGACGATGTCCACGTCGACATCGGGGTTAGCGTTGGCAAGGTTGACCGCGCCTTTGAGTTCAATCGTGCCGCCACGGTGGAATTTGAGGCTGTCGATCACCCATTTTTGACCTTGTAGGCGCGAACGCAATACGCCATTGTCGAGGATCAGGCCTTGGGTTTGATGGCGGTAATAGAGGTTGTCGCCGTTAATCTGGCCGCTCAGTTGCGGATCGTTCAGACGGCCTGCCAAGTTGACGGCGGCGTTCAGACGGCCTTTGAGGGTTTGGCCGACGGGCAGGAAGTTGCGGAAGACTTCGAGGTTGGCGACGTTCAGGTTGAGTTTGCCGCTCAGGGGGGCGGTGTCGAAGCTGCTGCCCTGACCGATGTTGACGGTACCGTCGGCCCGGCCGTAATTGGTTTGGAGGTCGAGGTTGCTGTTGACAGTGGGCGAACCGAGTCGGCCGCCGATGGTGGCGGTCGCGTTCAGACGACCTGCAATGCCTTGGGCTGTGGCCGGCATAAAGGATTTGAGCGAGCCCAAATCGGGAACGCTGATATTGACCTTGCCGCTGACAGGGGCGTTGTTGATGTTGTTGCCGAACTGTTGGGCGATGCCGAGCGTGCCGTCAACTTTGCCGAAGCGGGTGTTGCCTTCCAGCGTGCTGTCGATGCGGCCGTTTTGGAAACGGGTGCGCAGGGCGAGCGCGGAAAGTCCCAAAGGCTGTTTGTTTTTCGGATCTTTGCCCGGCAGGATGATGTCGCCGCTTTGTCGGCTGATGTTGAGGAAGCCGCGCGCGTTTTGACTGTACGCCAAATCCCAGTCGCCGCCCAAGACGAGGTTGTGTTCGATGGGCGGGGTGTAGAAGTTGTGCAACTCGGTAATGTGCAGATTTTGCGCGCTGCCTTTGCTGGTAATGCCAGCTTTTTTGTCCCAAACAAAATTTTGCAGGTTGAGGCTGCCGCCCATGGCCGCCCAGCGTGCGCTGCTGAGGGAGACGCGTTCGCTGCCGGCTTCGAGGTTGAGGCGGTTTTGCAGTTTGAGGTTGAACGCGCCGCTGATGTCGAGCGTGTCAACCGTGCCTTTCCATTGGGTTTGGTCTTTGTTGAGGCCGCCGGCGGCGTCGAGGTCGAGCTTGTAGCGTTTGTTGTCCACCGCCATGTTGCTGTTGCCGCGGATGTGGTGGTGCGAGCCTGTGCCGCTGATGAGCAGGTTGACGTTGTCGATCATGGCCGCGCCGCCGGAGACGGCGATGTGTTCGCCTTTAATGTCGGCACTCAGCGGACGGTTGATGTCGGGCGAACCTTTGAGCTTGAAGTCGAGGGTGCGGATGTTGACGGCATCGGCGACTTTGAAGTTGCGCGCTTCGCCGTTCAAATCGGCTTCAAGGGTTTTGAGGCCGTCTGAAAAGCTGCCGGAGATGTAGCCGCGCGCGTTGAGCAGGCCGCCCAAGCCGAAGCCGAAACGCGACAAATCGGGGGCGGTAATGTTGAGGTTGAGGCGGTCGCCTTTTTTGCCGAAGCTGCCGTTGGTTTTGACGATGTTGCTGCCGAGGGTCAGGTCGGTCAGGGCGCGCGAGAGGTGTTTGTTTTCATAGGCGACGTCGGCTTTGCCGCTGAGCGGAACGCCGTTGAGCGTACTCGGTGCAAACTGCATTTTGCCGGCGAATTTCTCTTGCGCCAGTATGCCGGTCAAGTTGATGTTGCCGTTGACGCTGCCTTGCGGAAGCTGCGGATCGATGCGCGCAGGATTGAAGGCTTTGCTGATGATGTCCAGTTGCAGTTTGCGGTCTTTGAAGAGTTCGAGCGAGCCTTTGGCGTTGAGTTCGCCGCCGTTTTGCGGAACCAGGCGGACTTTGTCGAGCTTGAGCGTGCGCTGGCCGAGCTGTTTGTCGGTTTGGAAAAACAGCATGCCGTCCGTACGCGCAAATCCGCTGTCGAGATTCCAGTTGACGACGGGGGAGGAGGTTTCTCCTTTGACGTCGATGCTGCCGTTCAGACGGCCTGCAATGTTTTGACGGACGAAGTCGTCTGCGCCGGTATTGTTGATGCCCAGTGCGAGTTTGAGCTGGTCTTGGGCGGTATCGATAGAGCCGGATACATCAATGCTGCCGTCTTTGAGCAGGTCGACACCGATGTCTTCAATCATGACCGTGCCTTTGTCGTCGACGATAAATTCACCGAGGATGCGTTTGACGGGGATATGGTTTTCATCGGCAAAACCGGCCTGGTCGTTTTCCAAGTCTATCGAGCCTTCCAGCGCAACGCCGTCTGTAAAGGACGGAATGGTGGTGGCGTCGAAATTCAGACGTGCTTTGGGCAGGGTGGGCAGGAAGGCCTGCGGATTGATGTTGGAACCTTTAACCAGGATTTCGCCGACGGTTTCGTTGAGGCTGTCGGCGAATGGGTGGATGGTGGATTTGGCAGACAAATGAACGTTGTCGCCGTCGAGCAGCAGGTCGGTGTACACGTCTTGCAGGCTGCCCCACAGGCGCACCGTGCCGTGTATGGTTTCGCCCTCAAGCTGGCCTTTGGTGTAAATAGCGGTATTGAGGACGTAGGGTTTGTTCAAACCAAGCACTACCGCGCCTGTCGAGCTGCTCCATGGCGTATCGGCGGTTTTGATGTGGAGGCGGTGTTCTTTTTTGTCGTAATGATAGGCCGCGTGCAGATGGTCGAGATAGACGGTCTGCTTGTCAAAATGCTTGCCCACGCTGATTTTGCCGGTTTCTAAACGATTGAGATAGGCAGTAACAGGCAGGTCTATGCTGTCGGGCAGGCCTTTTGACGGCTCTTCTTCTTTGGGCGGCGTGCGCTTGGTCACAATGGCGATGTCGCCGGCCACGACTTCGGTAATATGCAAAGACGGACGGAACAGCTCGGACGGTTTCCAATCAAAGCGGAAGCTGCTGATTTTGATGTCCGCACCGTCTGTTTCAATCAACCATTTGTCGCCTTCAAAACCTTCAATCAGCGTGCCTTTCAGTGTGTCCGAAGAGATTTTGATGCCGAACCATGATGGGATTTTGTACAAACCGAAACGCAAACCCGATTCTGTACCGACCAGCCAGCCGATCGCGCCGGCAGAAACGGTCAATACGCCCAAGGCGGACAGGACAAAGCCGCGCAACAGGCGTTTTTTGCGCTTTGGCGGGGCGGGCTGTTGTTCAGACGGCGTGGAAGTGTTTGCAGTATCGGTCATGATATTTTTCGTTTGTCTGTTGTTCAGACGGCCTGGAATGGCTGAGGCCGTCTGAAAGAATGGATGGTGTATGTTTGTTAAAACCTTGTGCCCAAGCTGATGTGCCAGCGGATTTTTTTGTCGTGGTGGCCGTAGGCGATGTCGAAGGAGAACGGCGCAACCGGGCTGAACCAGCGCACGCCCAAGCCGGTACCGTGTTTTAAGGTCATGTGTTTGAAGTTGCTTGCCGCGTCGCCGACATCATGGAAGATGGCGCCGGAGAAGCTTTTGGTAACCGGGAATTGATATTCGAGGCTGCCGACCACCAAGGCGCGTTGCGGCAGGACGGATCCGTTGGGGCCGGCCAAACCGATGCTGTCGAGTTCGTAACCGCGTACGGAAGTCGCGCCGCCGGTACGGAACATCAGGCTGGACGGTACTTCTTCGCCTTCGCGGGCATAAACGTAGCCTGCCTGTCCGCGTACGATGAATGTACCGAGTTTTTTGTTTTCAGGCGTGAAGAAATAGCCTGCGCGTGCTGTGGCGCGTGCCATTTGGGTGGAGGAAAGGAATTTGCCCAAAGTCGTGCCGATTTTGCCGTCGAGGTAGTAGCCGTTTTGAGGGTGTAGCTCGGTTTCGATGCTTTGCCGTTTCCATGAGGCGGTCAGCATGGTGGCATGGCTTCGACCCAAATCGTAGCTGGTGTCGGGGACTTTGCGGTCTTCGGTAATGAATTCGAGGCCGAAGCGGGCATCAATATTGTTGCGGTCGCGGACATACCAAATACCGCTGGACAGGGCGCGTTTTTCAAGGTTTTGCGTGGTCGAGCGGTTGTAGGAAACGTTGCTTGTCCAGTAGTTGCCGCGGTTGTTGCGCGGTTGGCTGATACCGGCGGCCAGCGTGGTTTCGTATTTGTCCATGTCCCAAACGATGGAACCGATGTAACCCTTGTTAAAGAGGTTGTAATAGTCGTAGGCGATGCGGCCGCCGATTCCGTATTCGGAGTCGTAGCGGATACCGGTTTCCAGTTTGTGGCGTTTGACTTCGGTCACGTTGATTTTGACGGGAACGCGGTCGCCTTGCAGTTGATCAAAATCGGCCTGTACGGACGCGCCGGAATAGTGGCCGTTTTGCTCGAGTGCCTGTTGCAGGTCGAGGATTTTGTCCAAGTCGTAAGGCGAACCTGGGTGGAAACGCGCCATGCCGGAAACCACGCTCTCAGGGTAGCGGCGTGTGCCGGTGATTTGGAAATCGCCGAAGTAAATGGGGCGGTTGCTCTCTACGATGACGTTCAAGTCGGCTTTTTGGGTATTGGGATTGATGGTGGCTTGGGTGGTGGTGAGTTTCGCCAAAGGGTATTTTTTGCGTGTTACCGCGCTGAGGACGGAGGTTTTACTCGCACTCCAGCCATCTTGGTCGAAGTTTTCGCCAACGGGCTGTTGCCAGTTTTCCATCGCATTTTGGTAGTACTCGGCCAAGTTGTCGTCATTCAATACGTCGCCGAGGATGGCCACGCTGACGTTGTCGACTTTGGTGCGTGGGCCGGGAGTAACGTTGACGGTGTAGCTCTCGCCGTGGTCTTGAATATTGACGTTGCTGTTAAAGTAGCCTTTGGTCCGGAGCATGGTTTTGACGTTGTCGGGTGCCTCTTCGGCGAGGAAGCCGACCTGCTCTTTATCCAGCTCTTCTTCCTGCTGCTGGGTAATCAGCGGCAGGTATTCTTCAAGCATTTCTTTAATTTCGCTGTCTTGGGTGTCGATTTTGACGGGGAATTTGGGCTTGAGTTTGCCTGTTTGGTCGTCTTTGGGCTGCTTGGGTATTTCGGATTCGGGAACAGCCTCGTAGTCTTCCGCTTTGGGAACGGAAGTATCTACTGCCAACGCGTGTCCGTAGGCGAGCGCCAATGATGCAAATAAAACAGGGTAGGTCAGTTTGGT